>Ga0207708_10000063_pt1 | contig 87390 bp, 67 predicted proteins | sample KBSK5101metaG_FD_184340 | JGI IMG/M metagenome (GOLD analysis project Ga0207708, IMG submission 184340) | Corn, switchgrass and miscanthus rhizosphere microbial communities from Kellogg Biological Station, Michigan, USA - KBS K5-10-1 metaG... | ecosystem: Host-associated > Plants > Roots >...
CGGCGCCGTTGCGTCCGATCAGTCCGAAGATCTCACCGGTCTCGACTTCAAACGAAACGTCGCGCAGTGCTTCAACCGGATCTTTCACCGGGCGGCGAAAGAACTCACGTAGCCGCCGGAAGGGGACGGGATAAGTTTTCGACAGATTGCGGATCGAAATCGCGGTCATCGCGCTCGTTGCCGGGGATCGAGATACTCGCGCAGGCCGTCGCCGATAAAGTTGAAAGCAAGGACTGTGAGCGCAATGGCGATGCCGGGAAAGATCAACGCGTGAGGCGCGGCCTGTAGCGTCGAGAGGTCGCGGGCTTCTTCAATCATCACACCCCAGGATGGCGCAGGTGGTGGTACGCCGAGTCCCAGGAAAGAGAGTGCCGCTTCGGAGAGCACCGCGCCGGCCATTCCCAAACTTGCCTGGACGATGAGTGGTTGAATCGCGTTCGGAAGAATGTGGATCAACAATATGCGCGCGTCGCTGGCGCCGAGCGCGCGCGCCGCCTGCACGAAGTCGTATTCACGAACTTTCAATACCTGACCGCGAATAAGACGCGCGTAACCGACCCAGCCGATGATACACAACGCGAGGATGAGTTTATTCAAGCCCGCGCCGAGGAAGGCGACCATCGCGATCGCGAGTAACAGTCCGGGAAAGGCGAGAAACACGTTGAAGACGTAACCGGAAACGATGCGATCTACCCAGCCGCCGTAATAACCCGCGATAGCGCCGAGTATCGTGCCGATGAAGGCTGACACAATCACCACGATAATGCCGACTTTAAGCGAGATGCGCGCTCCGTAGACGACACGCGAGAAGATGTCGCGACCGGTGGAGTCAGTGCCGAACCAGTGTGCCGCGGATGGTCCAAGATAACGCATCGACAGATCAGTCGCGCCCACATCGTACGTCGCGATCCACGGCGCAAACAGCGCCACAATCACGAGTACTACGACGATAATCAACCCAATAATGGTTAAGCGATTCATCGTTACATCAGCCACAGATAACACGGATTAAAATCCGGATTTAGAATCCGTGTTTATCTGTGGCAACTATCCCACTCGGATTCGGGGATCCAGCCAGCGATAAACCATATCGGTCAGTAGATTCGCGAGGATGTAAGTCATGCTGATCACGAGCACACAGCCCTGCACGACACGGTAGTCGCGTTTGTTTATGCCGTCCTCGACGAGCAAAAGCCCGAGGCCTGGCCAGCCAAATATTTTTTCAGTAATGATCGCGCCTGCCAGGAGAACGCCGAGTTGCAAACCGAGAATTGTGACAACCGGAATCAGCCCGTTCTTTAGTACATGTTTATACACCACCGTGCGCTCGCTCAGACCTTTCGCGCGCGCCGTGCGAACATAGTCTTCACCCAGCTCTTCAATCACAGACGAGCGAACCATGCGCGTCAGAATGGCAGACAATGCGGCGCCGAGCGTGAACGCGGGAAGAATGATGTCGCTCCAATCAAAACGTCCTGACGGCGCGAGCAAGTGTAGTTTGACGGCGAAGATGTAGACCAGCATTGGTCCAATCACAAAACTGGGCAGACTGATCCCGAGTAGTGCGACGACAGACGCGCCATTATCGATGAGCGTCCCGCGATTAGTGCCCGCAATCACACCTAAGGGAATCGCGATCAGTATCGCGATAGCCATCGCAAAGATCGCGAGTTCGATTGTTGCCGGATAACGTTCAAGGATGAGATCTCGGACAGGTTGATCGTTGCGGAACGACAAACCCATATCGCCGTGCAGCAGTAAGCGCCAGTAATCGGTGTAGCGATTCTCAGAGCCGTGCCAGACAAAGTGTCGTTCGCCATTGTTGTCGCGTGGGAACGAAAAGAAGAAAGGCGGACGATCGAGTCCGTGTTTCTCGCGAAACTGTGCAAACTGTTCCGGTGTCGCTTGTTCACCGAGGACAGCAACCGCCGGATCACCGGGCACGAGCTCGATTAAAAGTGTGACGAGGGAGACAACGGTCCAAACAACCAGCAGCAGAATAAGCAGGCGTCGGAGGATGCCGAAGATCCGGTACCGAATGTTGGTGCGCACTCCGGCAGATAATAGCATGGCCGCGGATTTACATTCGCGGCCCAAAAATAAAAACGTAGCCCAGGGTAGGTTCGAATACTCGCACAGCCCCGACAACCGCGCGCTTACCAAACCATACCCCGTGACTACGTATCTGGTTGCAAACTAAGCGCTGCAACCAATCCTCGAAATCTCACGACCTTCTACCCATGTGCAAGGCCGCTATGCCGCCCGTCAGGTTCTCATACTGAACCTGATCAAAACCTGCCTGTTCCATCAGGAGCGAGAGCTGGGACTGGTCTGGAAACTTCTTCACCGACGCCGGCAGATAGACATAGGCGTTTCTCGAACCGCTCAATACGCCCCCTATCCACGGCAGCACTCTTCTAAAGTACACATTGAAGAGGGGTCGAAGAATCGCATTCGCTGGTCTTGAAAACTCCAGCACAGCCACCCAGCCGCCCGGTTTCAAGACTCTTGAGAGTTCCGCCAGACCACTTTCGACATTCGACAGGTTGCGTAATCCAAACGCAATCGTAACAACGTCGAATGTGCCATCTCGAAAGGGAAGGTCCAACGCATCACCCTCGACATAGCGTATGCGACCAGACGTCTTACCGGCGGCGATATCCAACATCGGCCGGCAGAAATCAGTCCCAACTACTCCTGCTCCCGTAATTTCAAACAGCGTAAGCGATAAATCGCCCGTGCCACATGCGACATCAAGAATGCGCGAATCCCTCGACGAAAGCCGGTCGCGAACTCTTGATGCAACAATCCGGCGCCAACGTTTGTCGACGTTCCCGGACAGCACATGATTCAAAAGATCGTACCGCTTCGCGATGACTGCAAACATTTCGCGAACGCGGCCTGCATGCTCTCTTGCGGCACTTCCGTTCTCAAACACAGTTAATCCAAATCTGATGGAGGTTTGGTTGCAAGACGCTTGCAAACAATTTGTGATTACCTGGGATTGACACTGCCAGTCGGTTTTGCGGGTGGTTTTGGTGTCGGAGCCGGAGTGGCGACTTCGCCGAGCACTTCATATTGAAAACGCCCTTGTAACGCCGCTTTTAGCGGTGTTGTTTCGCCGGCAACTAACGAAACGATGGTTTTATTGAAGAGCCGGTTCGCAACTCGCTGAATTTCTGGCGCAGTAACAGCGCGCAATATTGCAATCTGATCTTGCGGTGCACTCAAGCGATACGTATCAGCATCGAGCCAGGGGTCGGGTAGCGCATCCGGTTTCACAAGCATCGCAGATGTTTCGTTGATCACTTCGTTCTTCGCGCGATCCAGCTCCGCGGGTGTGGCCGGTGTTGCCATTAACGAGTCGAGCACTTTCTTCGCGTTCGCGAGCGCATCGACGGCAGTTAAATCGGTAACAGTTGTCCCCATCACGAAAGCGCCCGGCAAAACGTAAGCATCATTGCGAACAAACACCGGTGCGCGTGCGAGTTCAGGAGCGATTGCCTGCCAGCGATGTTGTGCGAGTCGTGCTAAAACGCTGGCTGTGGCGAAGTCTGTATCGGATCTCGCGATACCGCGCACCCCCAGGCGAACCTCGACATTTGGCCCAGGCACGTTGACGATCAGCGTACGCGTGTCAGGCGAATTGGGTTGTCGAAAAGTAGTGGGAACGATCTGTTCGCTCTTGCGCCATGGACCGAGTAGTTGACGCAGAGTTTTCATTGCGCGCTGTTTCGTGACGCCGCCGATAATTGCGAGTGTGGCATTATTTGAATTCAGGAAACGGTCGCGAGCCTGCATCAAGTCCGCACGGTCCACTCGCGCGAGGTCTTCAGCTGAGCCGGTTGCCGGACGACCGTACGGAAAGTCTCCATAAAGTCGCGCTGCGATCGCACGATCAGCGACTGTTGCCGGGACGATCGTCGTGTCACGCAACAACTTGATACGCGCATCTCGCATGCGAGTTACGGTTTCGGGCGTGAGCTGCGTGGCTAATAAAGCGTTGCGCAGCACTTCGACGATCTGCTCGAGCTCGGCAGCTTTGCCAACCATTGTGATGGTCATTGAATCGTAGTTGACGCTTACGTCCAGCTTTCCGCCCATTTCACTGGTGAAGTAATCGATGGTATCCGGGTCGGGGAAGAGCAGGTCGCCAAGCAGTGCCATCTGGCCTGACTTCCCGGCAAGGTCAAAAGCAGCGCCGCTATTGATTCGCAGTTTCAGGATGACTTCGGGATGTCCGGGCTGCGTCCAGAAAAGCAGGCGCAGGCCGTTCAGCAGCTCTTCGCGTTCGGGTTGGGTAACTGATTGAGCCGCAATCGACTGGGCGACCAGTGAACTAAACAGAATTACTCCCGCAAAGGCGCAAAGGCGCAAAGAGGAACTCTTAACGCGAAATGCCCTATCTTCTTTGCGCCTTTGCGTCTTTGCGGGAAAAATCATCAGTTTATTAGCGACCAAAACATCTTAGATGCGAGGTGTTTGCCCGTCAACCGTTTGGGCTTTGAGTGCATCCTAAGCCTTGATTGATAAAGGGATCTGGTCGATCTGACCCGGCAAAAACGCAAAAGAACTATATACTTGCCGCCCTCTGATGGTTAATATTTGTCGGTATCCTGGAGCGGCGCGCAATTTTTTTCCATTCGGACCGTAACTTTTTTCTGGGTTGAGGTAACTATAGCAGGAGCTAATCCTGCAGGATCGAGTGCTTGATTGCCCGAGAGAACTACAGACGAGCTTTTGCTGGAACAAGCAGGAGAGGGCGACCAGGTGGCCTTTCTGGAGTTGTACGAACGGTACCGGGAACCGATCTTTCGTTTTGCTTACCGGTTACTCGGTTCGGTTGAAATTGCTGAAGACGTTACTCACGACTGTTTCCTGAGCTTGATTCGCAAGCCTGAGAACTATCGTCGCGAACGTGCTTCTTTGAAAACTTACTTGTACGCAGCGGCGCGCAACCTGGCGTTGAAACACTTCCGCGATCAGGGACGCGAAACCGGCCTCGATGAAGTCAGTGAGGAACCGAAAGAATCTCCGCGACGAGGACCTTTGCGAAGGTTGCTCGACGAAGAGTTGGCGACTCACGTACGCGAGGCTATTTTCAACCTGCCGCCATTGCAACGAGAGGCGCTCATACTATTCGAGTATGAGGGGTTGAGTTTGAACGAGGTGGCCGAGGTTGCGGGCACCGACGCGGGCGCGATAAAGGCCCGTTTATACAGGGCGCGTGAAGGTTTGAGACGAATGCTGCGGCCCTATTTGGAAGGCAATCAGGAATTGAATAGTGGTCGGGAAATTGTTACTTTGAGGGAGGCGTGAAATGAGCGTTCAGCCGGAAGATGAATTTGTTTCCGACAATGAGCTCAAGGCGTTGCTCAGACGCTGGGTCGCGCCAGAGCCTTCGAGAGTTCTCGACGAGCGCATTAAAACGAGCTTTATAAGAGAATTTTCCGGTGCAGACGGACTGTCCCAGTCGGTGCTGCTCCCCCACAGGCGAGAAGAGGTAGTATCGATGAAGTTCTGTTCAGTATGTAAAGAAGAATTTGCTGACAAGTTCAGCTTTTGTCCCGTCGATGGGACTCCACTGGCAGCAGTTACACCGCCTGTCGAAGATCCAAGCGTCACTGTTAACCGCGATCCGAGTGCGACGATGAGCAGAGACACGGTGCTTGAATCTGCTCCGGCTTATCGCGAAGAAGCGATTCATACTGAGCCGGAATGGGTGGGTTCCGGTACTTCCTCGGCAATGGCCCTGCGCGACGAGTATCACCTGACGATCATGGATGATACCGGTTTGATACCGCGCCTCGTCCACGAAGTGGGTGACGAGTACAACTTGACCTGGCCGGAGTTCAAACGTGATCCGTTTGGCTTCACCAAGCGAGCGTTCGTCGGTTACGGACAGGCGTTTCGGAAGTTCCTTGGCAAACCAAACGTCATGCTTGGTATGGGCGCCGCATTTCTTGGAATGCTTGGTCTGGTAGCCGCCGTGATGCTGATGGATCGCGCGCAAGGCGCGAATTCTTCGCGTGCCGGCTTGATCACTTTCGCAGTGATCGCAGGCGGATTGCTGGTCGCACTGTTTTCGACCATGCTGGGACGCGAGCGTGGCGCCGCCGTGATGGGTGCTGAGCCCTCTGACTCGCGCAGCGTAGTCGCGGGAATGGTGACGTCGTTTGTTTTCCTCTTCGCAATCCTCGGCGTAATCGTTTGGCTGGACCATCGCCACAAGCAACAGCAGTTGTTGGCTCAGAATAACGACGAACTTCAAGTCGAGCAGCTGATCGATATGCCCGACGAGCAGCCGACTCCTGATCCAGGCACAGCCGGATTGAATAAGGGCAGCGGCGGCGGCAGTAAGCCGAAACAGGAAAGACCCGGTGGCGGTGGCGGCGGCGGACGTGAAGAGTCCAAGCCGGCCTCATTTGGTAAGACTCCGCAGGCATCTTTAGAAGTGCCGCAGATTTTGCCGCCCGATCCGAAGCCACCTCAAATCAAGAATCCGGCGTTGCCTGTGCCGGCGACCTTGAATGCGGATCCGATGTTGATCCCACCGGATGCCAGGGTGTTGCCGTACGGCGATCCGAAATCAAAGAGCACTGACTTGTCGTCAGGTCCGGGTAAGGGAAATGGTATTGGTGACGGAACTGGTACTGGTATCGGACCCGGTGAAGGTAACGGTTTTGGACCAGGCCGTGGTGGTAACGTCGGCGGCGGCGATTTCAACGCCGGTGGCGGTGGACCAGGCGGTGGCGGTGGTGGTGACTATTCCAAGATCTTTACTGGTAAAGACGTCACTACGAAAGCGCGTCTGATTTCGAAACCCGAGCCGCAGTACACTGAAGATGCGCGCAAGAATCAGATCACGGGTACAGTGGTGCTGAAAGTTGTGTTTGCTTCTTCGGGACAGGTGACGAACATCAGAACCGTGTCGGGTCTGCCGTATGGACTAACTGAGCGAGCGATTGCCGCGGCGCGTCAGATCAAGTTCACACCGGCTACGAAGGACGGGCATCAGGTCTCGATGTGGATGCAGTTGGAATATAACTTCAATCTGTATTAGCCGCAGATTTACACGGATAAACGCGGATAGGGCGCTGTGGTTTTAACCTACAGCGCCCTATCCGCGTTTATCCGTGTAAATCTGCGGCTAGATGTGCTTTTCAACGAAGCGCTTGATGCGTGCGACGCCTTCCTGGATCTGTTCCATCGACGTCGCATAAGAGATCCGAACAAAGCCTTCAGCACCAAAGCCCGCGCCGTCAGTCACGACCGTGTGCTCTTCCTCGAGCAGACGCCGCGCGAAATCACCTGAAGTCTTCAAGTCTTTCCGCAAACATCCACGCACGTCGGGAAATGCGTAGAACGCGCCTTCAGGTTCGCTGCATTTAATCCCGGGAATATCGCACAGCGCATTCAGCAACCACGCGCGGCGGCGTGTGTATTCGGCCAGCATCACGCCAACTGACTCCTGTGGTCCAGTCAACGCTTCGACCGCGGCCCACTGCGCAATCGAGTTTGTATTCGAAGTCGAGTGACCCTGGACCTTCAGCATCGCTTTGGTCCAATCTGCAGGCGTGAGCGCATAACCCACGCGCCAACCAGTCATCGCATATGTCTTCGAGAACGATCCGGCGATACACAATCGCGACCGGAGTTCAGCAGGTAAACTGGCAGCGCTGAATACTTCGCCGGGCGGATAAACGAAACGAAGATAACACTCGTCAGAAACGACGTAAATCCCGCGCTCACTGGTGAGCTCCATGATCCTGCGAAACTCTGCCGGCGCTATCACACGGCCCGAAGGATTGCACGGAGAGTTGAGAATCAGCAGCTTTGTGCGCGGCGTGATGGCCCGCTCAACCTCTTCGGCCGAAAGCACGAAACCTGTTTCTTCAGTTTCAATGAAGACTGGTTTGGCGCCGGCGAAGACCGCGATTTCCGGAAACGTAACCCAGTAAGGTTTTGCAATCAGTGCTTCATCGCCGGGATTTAATAACGTCACCACTGCGTTGAAGATCGCCTGTTTGCCTCCGGCGGTCGCCATCACTTCGTTTGGCCCGTACTCGGTGCCAAACTCGCGGGCGTAGAAATCGATGATGGCGCGATGAAGCTCGCGAATGCCGGCGTTAGCCGTATACTTCGTGCGACCCGCGCGCATTGCCTTGTCTGCCGCTTGCTTGATGTTGTCGGGTGTATCGAAATCGGGTTCGCCGGCGCCGAAGTCGCAGACGTTTGCGCCGGAGGCGCGCAAGGCTTGGGCCGCCTGCATCGCCGCCATGGTGGCGGACGACTGCATGCGAGCAACGTTTTCAGAGACGGGGAAGGGTGACATAACAGGCCACGTTTTCATCCTTGATTCAACTTTTCTTTCATTCGGTTTTCGACGTGTGGTGGGACCAGGCCCGTGACTGCACCGCCGAGATGAAACACTTCTTTTACGAGACGCGAGCTGACGTAAGAGTAGATTTCAGCGGGCATCATAAAGACAGTTTCAATACCGGGCTCGAGCCGGCGGTTCATCAATGCCATTTGCAGTTCATACTCGTAGTCGGAGATGGCTCGAATGCCGCGAACGATTACATCTGCCTCTTGGGCCACCGCGTATTTGACAAGCAATCCGCTGAAGGAATCAACCCGGACCGTGCAGTGTCCTTTACTGATGCTCTTGACGACTTCGTCGAGCATCTCCTTTCGTTCTTCGACAGTGAAGAACGGTTGCTTATCAGGATTTACGAGTATGCCGATGATGATCTCGTCGAAGAGTTTGCAACCGCGCTCGATGATGTCCAGGTGACCGTTAGTGACGGGGTCAAACGAACCGGGGTAGATGGCGCGTCGCATGTGTACAGATGTTAGAGGTTAAACGCGAAATGGTAAATAGTCCACGCAACTAAATAATAGCCGGATCGGACAAAAAATAGCCATTTTTGCATCTTGCGGCAGCATCAGCCGGCTGTTAGGATGCTTAACATTGAATTTAGGAGCTTTGGAATGTCTCACAATCTCACACAACTCGAATATTGCATTCCGCCGGAGCTGATTGGTCTACGTCAGGTAACACCCGAACAATTCGAGCAACTCTGTCAGGACTATAGCGAGCTGCGGCTTGAACTCACCTCAACCGGAGAATTAATAGTTATGCCGCCTACAGGCATGCTCACAGGCACGCGCAACGCCGACCTCACTTACCAACTGATGGCATGGACGAAAAAGGATGCGACCGGCATCTGCTTCGATTCTAACACCGCGTTTACTCTGCCTAACAACGCCATACGTTCACCTGATGCATCATGGATGAGGCGCGAAAAGTGGGATAGCTTCAGTCAACGGGAAAAGGAACGCTTTGGTCAGATCTGTCCTGATTTCGTAGTTGAACTTCGGTCTCCCAGTGACACGTTGCCGTTTCTTCAAAATAAGATGTCAGAGTACAGAGCCAATGGCGCGTCCCTTGGGTGGCTGATCGATCCGAGCACGCGACGAGTTTATGTCTACCAGTCTTACGAAGAAGTTGTTGTGCTTGAGAATCCTGAGAGCGTTTCCGGTGAGCCGTTACTGCCCGGATTCGAGCTACGGACCATCGAGCTTTGGTGACTTCCATCTGCTTGACAGTCTGTAAGGCGGATGCTTCAATGTGCCTTGACAATTTAGCGTGGTGAGTTAAAGCGACTTGCGGCCACGTAAAATAATCGGCTAAACAGCTCGGTGAAAAGTTTTCAGGCTCCGCGTTGTTAGCGCGGGGCCTTTGTTATTGCCTATGTCGAAACTGCTCGAAACAGCAAAAGAACGAATTGTCGTCTTCGACGGCGCGATGGGGACCAACCTGCAGGTCCAGAACCTCTCGCTCGACGACTTTGGAGGACCGCGCTTCGAAGGTTGCAACGAGAACCTGCTCGTGACGAGGCCCGACGCGGTCGAGAAAGTCCACGCCGGGTTTCTCGATGTCGGTTGTGACGTAATCGAGACCAACTCGTTCAATGGAACTCCGGTGGATTTCGCTGAGTACGACATCGCCGACAAGGCATACGACATGAACGTACTCGCGGCCCGCCTCGCTAAACGCGTCGCTGCCGATTATTCCACTAAAGAAAAGCCGAGGTGGGTTGCAGGCTCGATGGGTCCCGGTCGCAAGCTGCCGACCCTGGGCCACATCTCCTTCGCTGACCTCCGCGATGCTTATTCCGTCCAGGTTCGCGGACTGCTCGATGGCGGCGTCGATCTGTTGGTTGTCGAAACCTGCCAGGATCTTCTCCAAACCAAAGCCGCACTATCGGCAATTTTTTCGCACTTCGCAGAAACAAAACGGCGCGTGCCCGTCTTCGCCCAGGTGACGATCGAGGTCTTCGGGACGATGTTGAACGGCACCGAGATCTCCGCGGCGTTGACTGCGCTCTCGCCGTTCCCGGTTGATGTGATCGGCATGAACTGCGGCACTGGTCCAAAACACATGACGGAGAGCATTCGCTACATCTGCGAGAACTCACCGTTGCCGGTGTCAGTTCTGCCAAACGCGGGCTTGCCTTCCGTCGTCGAAGGCAAGATGCACTACGACGAAACTCCGGAAAGCTTTACGGCCCAACTGGTCCATTTCGCAAACGACTTCGGAGCAAACTTTGTGGGCGGCTGTTGCGGAACAACACCCGCACACCTCCGTCTCGTCGTCGAAGCGATGCAGCGCATTACGCCAAAAGAACGCGAGGCGAAAACCCTCCCGGCCGCCTCGTCGATCTACATTCAACAGCCTTACGTCCAGGACGCCTCATTCTTAATCGTCGGCGAGCGCGTGAACGCGAGCGGGTCGAAGAAGATGCGCGACCTGCTGAACGTAGAAGACTGGGACGGCCTGGTCGCACTCGGCAAGGACCAGGAACGCGAAGGCGCGCACATTCTCGACGTGAACGTCGACTTTGTCGGCCGCAACGGCGAGAGCGACATGCACGAGCTGGCTTCACGCCTGGTCACGAATGTCAAAATTCCGTTGATGTTCGACTCGACCGAATGGCAGAAGATGGAAGCCGGACTGCAACACGCCGGCGGCAAATGCATTCTCAATTCGACCAACTACGAAGACGGCGTGCCGCGCTTTGTGAAAGTGATCGAACTCGCAAAGACCTACGGCGCGAGCGTCGTCATCGGCACGATTGACGAAGATGGCATGGCGCGCACGAATGAAGGCAAGGTCAGGATCGCGACGCGTGCCTACGAACAAGCGACGAAGGAATCAGGTTTGCCTGCTTCCGATATCTTCTTCGATCCACTCGCCCTCCCGATCTCCACCGGCATCGAAGAGGACCGCCGCAACGCACTCGAAACCATCGAAGCAATCAAACGAATCAAAGCCGAACTACCGGGCGCGTTCACGATCTTAGGCGTGTCGAACATCTCTTTCGGTCTCAATCCGGCGTCACGAGTGGTGCTGAATTCGGTGTTTCTGCACGATGCAGTTGAAGCTGGTCTCGACGCGGCGATCGTGAACGCGAGCAAGATCGAGCCACTGAATCGCATCGGCCAACAGGAGCTGAAGGTTGCGCGTGAGTTGATCTACGACCAGCGCCGTTTTGAAGGCGACGTTTGCGTCTACGATCCGTTGACTGAGTTCACGAAGCTCTTCGAGGGCGTAAAAGCGAAGACGACGAAGAAGGCTTCGAAGGGTGAGACCGTCGAAGAGCGGCTCAAAAACCACATCATTGACGGCGAGAAGATCGGGCTCGAAGATGAACTGCGACTTGGGCTCGAAAAATATCCCGCGCTCGAGATAATCAATAATATTCTTCTCGAAGGCATGAAAGTCGTCGGAGATCTCTTCGGCAGCGGACAGATGCAACTGCCTTTCGTGTTGCAATCCGCCGAAGCGATGAAAGCCGCGGTGCGTTTTCTCGAGCCGTACATGGAGAAGAAGGGCGGCGCCACCGCCAAGGGAACGATGGTGCTGGCCACCGTCAAAGGCGACGTTCATGACATCGGCAAGAACCTCGTCGACATTATTCTCACCAACAACGGCTACAAGGTTTTGAACCTGGGCATCAAGCAGCCAATTGATGCGATCTTGCAGGCGTACAACGAACACGGTGCGGATGCGATCGGCATGAGCGGCCTGCTCGTGAAGTCGACTCTGATCATGAAAGAGAATCTCGAGTTGATGAACGAGCGTGGCGTGAACGTTCCGGTCGTGCTCGGTGGCGCAGCGTTGACGCGGCGCTACGTCGAAGACGATTTGAAGCCGCTATATCACGGGAAACTGTTCTACGCGCGCGATGCTTTCGCCGGTCTGCACACGATGGACGTTCTCATGGGAGGTACCGAGCAGGAGCCGAAACAGCACGAGGCAGGAGCAGGATCAACGAAAGATGCGGAGGACGATCCGGAAGATCTGATCGGTGAGGAGGCAAAGCTCGGAGTAAAGAAAATTGCGCGACCACGAAAGGGCGCTGGTGATACGACGCACACCGTGCGTTCCGATGTGAGTCGTGACGTTCCGATCCCGCAAGCGCCTTTCTACGGTTCGCGCGTTATCGAGGAGATCGCGCTCGACGACGTGTTCTCCTTCATCAACGAAACCGCGTTATTCAAAGGTCAGTGGCAGTTCAAGCAGGGCCGGATGCCGCTTGAAGAATATCAGGCGTTAGTGAAGACGAAAGTGCGTCCGATCTATGAAGAGCTGAAGGAACGCAGCAAGCGTGAAGAATTGATCGTGCCGAAACTGGTCTATGGTTATTACCAATGCCAGTCAGAAGGAAATGACCTCATTGTTTACGATCAGAACAGGGAAGTGCGATTCACTTTTCCGCGCCAGCCTGCTGGAAAGCACCTGTGTCTTGCTGATTTCTTTGCGGCGCGCGAGTCGGGCAGGATGGACACGGTCGCATTCCATCTCGTGACTGTCGGCCGCCGTGCGAGCGTGTATTCGCACGAGTTATTCAAGTCAGACAATTACTCCGACTATCTCTACTTTCATGGTTTGAGCGTCGAGAGTGCGGAGGCGTTGGCGGAGTTGTGGCACAAGCGCATTCGCGAAGAGTTGGGTATTGCGGGCGCGGATTCACCGGACCTATCACGACTGTTCCGGCAGGATTACCAGGGCGCGCGTTACAGTTTTGGTTACCCGGCGTGTCCGCGACTCGAAGATCAGGAGAAGCTTTTCACGTTGCTCGATCCCGCGCGCATCGACGTGGAGTTGAGTGAGGAGTTTCAACTAGAGCCAGAACAATCGACTTCGGCTATTATTGTCCACCATCCGGAGGCAAAATACTTTTCGATTGAGTGAGGCCACCAAAAGGCACGAACAGTTAGCCACAAAAAGGCACAAAAGGCACAGAACAAACAAGGTAAATCTTTTGTGCTTTTTGTGCCTTTTTGTGGCCAAATAAGTCAGTGAGTGAATTTGAAGTCCTAACACCGTTCGAACGTTTCGCGTTTCGCTTTGTGCGGCGCATGAATCAGGGCACCTGGAAGCGATTCTGGACGTGGTGTCAGAGCACCCTCGGCGCCGGCTGGATCCATCTTTCAACTTACAACATCATGAATGTTTACGGCCTCGAGCACGTCGAGGCTGCCTCGCGCGAGCGCCCGCTGCTGCTGGTGGCGAATCATCGTTCGTTCTTCGATATGTATGCGGTGTCGACGGTTTTGTTTTATAGGACGAGTTGGCCCAAGAAACTGTTTTTCCCGGTACGAGGCAGGTTCTTTTATCAAACGCCACTGGGATTGCTGGTGAATTTGATCATGGGATGGTGGTCCATGTACCCGCCATTCTTTGCCGCCGGCGAACATCCGATACCTGAGAAGCGAGCGTTTGATAAGTTCTCGTTCAGCGTACTCACTGAACTGGCGAGTACAGGACCGGGCAACATCATCGGTTTCCACCCTGAAGGAACTCGCAATAAAAGTGACGATCCGTATTCTTACCTGCGTGCACAGCCGGGCATCGGGAAGTTGATCATGGACGCGCGGCCACAAGTGATTCCGGTTTTTATCGCGGGCCTGTGTAACAGTTTGCCGCGACAGGTGGCGCGAAACTGGAATCGCGAGGATGTTATTCGGATTCATTTTGGACCGGTACTGGATCTTTCGGAACATCTTGAGAAGCCTGATCGACTTCGTACACATAAAGAGATTGCTGACACAGTGATGGGAAAGATCGCGGAGCTTGGCGAGCAGGATCGCGCGAGGCAGCTTGAACCACAGATTACACAGACAGCACAGATTAAATCTGTGTAATCTGTGGATAAGATTTTATGTCTGTTGTAATCGTTAACCCAGCATCGGCGAGTGGCAGCACGGGGGAGGCGTGGCCGCAAATTGCCAGTGATTTGCGCTCGCAATTCGGATCGTTTCGCGTTCTTTTTACCACTCATCGTGGTGAAGCGGCAGCTCTTGCCGGCGAAGCTGCGCGGAAGGGCGCGAAACTGATTATCGCCTGTGGCGGAGATGGGACTGTTTCAGAAGTCGCGAACGGCATTCTGTCTTCAGCCAAGGATGTAGAACTCGGCATCCTGCCGAGTGGCACTGGTGGCGATTTCAGACGAACGCTCGAGATTCCTTCACGGACTCGCGACGCCGCGCAAGTACTTCGCACCGGTCGCACGGTGCGAATCGATGTGGGTCGCGTATCGTTCGTCGATAACAACGGCGCTGAAGCGATGCGCTACTTTGTTGGCGTTGCGTCCTGCGGGATGAGCACCAAAGTCATCGAGCGAGTCAAAGCCGATGGGATCTCCTTTGCTTCCTCGATGCTGCAAACCGCGATGCGTAATGAGGCAATCCGGCTCGTGGTCCAACTAGACGATGCTCACGATTGTCAACTCACAGTCTCAACCCTGTGCATTGCAAATGCGCGTTACTTCGGCGGCGGCATGAAGATCGCTCCGGATGCGAAACTCACTGACGGCAAGTTCGACGTCATTAGCTTCGGCGATTTGAGTGCTTTGAAACTCTTCACGAGCGCGCCGCGAGTTTACCTCGGTTCGCATCTCTCGATGCCGGAAGTCAGCCACGCCCTCGCACGAAAAGTAACTGTGCGACCCGCCGATCGCGGTAAAGAGGTCGCTCTGGAAATCGATGGCGAACTTCCTGGAAGACTTCCGGCCACGTTCCAGATCATTCCCGAAGCGCTGCGAGTGAGAATAGGCCGCGGATTACACGAATAAACGCGGATTAATTCTTATCTGTGTTTATCCGTGTAATCTGTGGCTAAAAAAGATTATGATGATCCCGGCTCATGGACGATAGACGCTCTAAACCCCGACTAAGCGTTCATCTGGATGCGGTGTGGCATGGCGGCGAAGAAAGACATTCCGCACGCATCACGGATCTTTCCGAAGGCGGCTGTTACCTCGATACCGTGGGCGAGGTGATGGCGGGCGAAATCGTTGCGTTTCGTGTGCTCCTTCCTGATGACGACTGGCTTTACCTCGAAGGTGAAGTTCGGCATCATCGTCACGGAATGGGATTCGGCGTTCGCTTTGTCGATCTGAACGAAGAACAAACGGAGAAACTGTTGCGTCTGTTGCAAATCGCCAGAGATGCCGGACCAGAAGCGCCGGCGATCTGTGCAGACCTGGTTGAGGATTAAAACCCTCACGTTCACCCGCCGGTAAGTTATACCAACCAACTGCTGATGGCGATTCAAGGCACTTTGCAAACAATGAGTCTGGTCGACCTGCTCCAGTTTCTGGCGGCGGGAAGAAAGTCGGGGACTCTCAAATTCGATCAAGGCAAGATCACCAAACAGATCTACTTCAAAAACGGAATGATCGTTGGCTCAAAGTCGAACGATCCGCGAGAGTATTTGGGCCAGGTACTGCTCCACTACGGCAAAGTCGACGACACCCAGCTAAAGACCGCGCGCGAATTGCAAAGAACTTCCGGCGCGAAACTCGGCGAAGTGCTGGTCGAACAGGGTTTCCTGACCGAGGAAGAAGTGCTCGGAATCCTGAAGACTCGCACACTCGACGCCGTCTACGATCTGTTTCTTTGGACTGACGGTGACTTTCAGTTTTACGACGACGATCCGCTGCCGGAAGATCTGTTGCTCATCGAGGTCGAACCGACCAACGTGATAATGGAAGGCATCTACCGGATCGACGAGTTGGCGCGCTACCGCACGCTCGTTCCGTCTGATCGAAGCATTCTCGAGCTCAACGCTGGTTGGACCTCTTCGTTGAAGCTCGGCAAGGAATTTAGACAGATTCTTTACTTCGTCGAGAAGCGCATGTCCGTAGCGGAGATCTGCTATCACATGCACGCGTCCTCGTTTCACGTTTATGGCCAACTCTACACGCTGATCAGCGAAGGCATTGCCCGGGTCATTGGAGAGTTACCGGAAGAGAGTGTTGTTCCGGTTGCTGAAGTCGAGGACTTGCCGGAAAGCGTCACGGAGATGGTCTGGTCCGCCGAGCGCAAGCTCGACAGCGATCCCGAGACGGCGCTCCAGATCATTCAGAAAGCATTACAGCAGCAACCGAATAATCCTGAGGCGCAGGCGTTGTTACCGGTGGCGGAGCAGAAGTTTATCAAGCACGTTTACGAAACGGGCGCCATCTCACCTCGTTCAGTGCCGCAGTTACGTGTCTCGCCGTCTGATCTGACTAACGAACAGATTGATCCGCAGGAAGGATTCGTGTTGTCGCGTATTAACGGCACGTGGGACATTCAATCGATTCTTTCGATCTGTCCGTTTCGTGAAGCGGATTGTTTGCGCATGATTAAGAAACTGATCGAGCGCGACGTGATTGAAATCAAGTGAAACTCATTTTGAGCATCGCCGCAGTTGTCGTTTGCTTTGCGCCTGGAACTTCCTTGTCGAATGTGGCGCAGTTACAGGCAGGTTCGTTGTGTGAAAATACGGAGCAGATTGTTTTTAGTTGCACGATCAGGAAGCCGGCGAAGATTGTTTCGCTGTGCTCTTCAAAAGAACTGACGAAAGATCGTGGTTATTTGCAGTATCGCTTCGGTTTGCCGGGGAAGATCGAACTCGAGTTTCCGAAAGAGCGTGAACATACTCAGTCTGCTTTCAAGTACTCGCATTACTTCCGCGCGCAGTTTGATCAAACCGAGATCAGCTTTTCTCAGGACGGCTACGAGTACGCGATCTTTGATGATTACAACGGTGAACAGAAGCCCGCGCAGCACGATCAGGGCGTCAGGATCACGCCGCCGAACAACGGGAAAGAAGTGACACTAAGTTGTCGCGGCAAAGCGCGGGCTCAGTATGGCGATCTCGCCGAAGTATTCCCCGAGCCCGAATAGATCGGCTCCCCAAGATGTACAGGAGCAAAGTTCAAATCCGGAGCATGATCTTCTTTGCGCCTTTGCGTCTTTGCGTGAGATATCACAAAGAGTCTTCGCGACACCGGATGTGCGAGATTGCGCCAGCGAGATAACGGTCGTTCCTTCACGACTTCAAACCCTGACAAACTAAAAATCCTGCGCCAGTCGTGTTCTACGTGGAACGTGCATGGACCAGTGCGGCCACGCCACTGTCGATCATGTGTCCAACAGACCATGCGGTCCCACCAGAGTGCCGGCATGTCTTCGTAAATGATCGCGAGTCCCCCTTCTCGCAGCACCCGGCTCACTTCATTCAACACGAGTCGCGGATCCTGCGCGTGATGCAAGACATAGCAGAGCAGCACCGCGTCGAAGCTATGGTCCCTCACCGGAAAATGACGGCCGTCGTACGGCAGGTAGTTGATGCGAGCCTCGCTGTCGCGGCCCACGTCGAGTCCAACCACGGTCGTACCGAGCATGCTCTGTAGATGATGGGCGATGAAACCATTGCCGCAGCCGACGTCGAGTACATTGGCGCGCGGCGGCAGCACCTTCACAACTTCGAGCGCCATGTCATAAGCACGGCCCACCTTACGGCGGCGTCTCATGCGCTTGAAGCGACGTTTAATGGTCGTGCTTAGACTTGTCACCGTCCGTGGCGAGTGCAAGCACGATGCCTCAAAGAAATGCTGATAAACTGGCCAATAACGGAGGTGCAGCAAATATACGTCGCCAAAATTTGCCGACCGTTGCTGCCGCAGATTTGCACGGATAGAATTGCTGCATGACTAAACTGCTGATGACTGCATTGTTACTGACGCAAACTCTTCCCGCTGGATACTGGCCGCTCGAAAAGAGCCAGCCACTTATCGACAAAACACAAACGATCACTTTGTCGGGCGACCTCTCAAAGCTGACCGACGGCGAGCGCAAGGCTGTCGCCAAGTTGATAGAGGTCGGGCAGATATTTCAGAAGCTCTACGAGGAACAGCGCCATCCCGAAGCGCTCACGTCCTATCGCGCGCTCGTAGATCTCGACAAGCGGACCGGGTCCAAGCCGGCAACGCAGAACCTCCTGACACTCTATCGTTTGTTTCAGGGACCAATCGCGACCACGCTCGACAATAAACGCGAGCCATTCCTTCCGGTCGATCCTTTGAAGCCTGGTAAGAATGTTTATCCCTGGGGGATTGCAAAAGAGGCAATCGATCCAAATCGTGCAGACTTATTGGACCTGCGCACGGTCGTTCGTTCCACCACTCCGAAAAACGTCAAGGACGACATCGCCACGTTGAACAAGTATCCAGCGTTGCAGACGTTGCACCCGAAGCTACTCGCTGACTTGCAGCGGTTGCAGGGCGAAGCAAAGCAGCCTCTTTACAGTGTTCCGTACGCCGTCGCCTACGCTGACGACTTGATGAAAGCGTACGGGCTGCTGAATGAAGCTGCTGACGCGGTTCAGAAAGATGACGACGAGTTTGCGAGATACCTGCGCAATCGCGCGCGCGATCTATTGTCAAACGACTACGAGTCGGGCGACGCGAGTTGGGTGACGGGAAGATTCAAGAACCTCAACGCGCAGATTGGTTCGTACGAAACCTACGACGATGAGTTGTTTGGTGTGAAGACGTTCTTCGCGTTCTGCGTGTTGCAAACTCGCCAAGAAGAGACTGCCGCTCTGCGCCAGGCGATGAAGGGTCTGCAAGCGCTTGAAGACTCGCTGCCGTATCAGAATCATAAGAAGATACGCGAAGACATCCCGGTCGGTGTTTACGACGTCGTAGCGGACTTCGGACAGTCTCGTGGCGGCAACACGGCCACCATTCTGCCGAACGAGAGTTATCTCGCGCGACGTTATGGTCGCACGATATTGCTGCGGGCCAACATCATGCGCGACACCGGTATCTTCGAAGGAAGCTCGCGCACGCTTGCGGCAGCGATCGGGGAGCAACAGGCCAAAGATCTCACGCCGGATGGTAACTTCTATCGCACGTTGTGGCATGAAGTGGGTCACTACCTTGGTGTGGATCGAACGAAGGATGGTCGTGATCTTGACGAGGCATTGCAGGATAACTCGAACACGCTCGAGGAGATGAAAGCGGATCTCGTGTCGCTGTTCGTCGCCGAAGCGCTTCACAAGCAGGGCTATTATACTGATGCGCAACTACGGAGTGTTTACGCCGGCGGAATCCTGCGTGTGTTGCAGAACAATCGTCCGCGTCGCGATCAGCCTTACAACACGATGCAGTTGATGCAGTGGAACTTCTATCTCGAAAACGGTTTGCTGAGTTTCGATCCGGCGACGAAGACGCTCCACATTAATTACGACAAGTACCATGACGTGGTCGGCAAGATGCTGGAGAAGACGCTGGCCGTGCAGTATGAGGGTGATAAGGCGGCGTCTGACAGGTTTATCGATCAATACGCGAAGTGGGACGACAACCTGCATGGCGTCATCGCCGCGAACATCAGGGCGCAGCAGCGTTATCGCTTTCGTGTGTTCAAGTACGCTGCGCTCGGTGAATAGAGAACAGTTTCACGCGAAGGCGCAAAGACGCAAAGGGGAGACTCTAATCCGCCTTTGCGTCTTTGCGTGAAAATATTCTTACTCTTTCCTCGTGATCGTCTGCTCTGCGATTTGCAAATGCACGTGCAGTCGCACCTCCGCCAGACGGAGCTTGTCTGACGCCGCCTTGGCGCGATCGAAGTTGATCAGAGCCATGCTTCCCAGCACGCCTGACATCTGATGTGCGAGTTGGGCCAGAGTCCCTTCGTTTTGCAGGTCGAGTTCATCATTGTCAAAACTTTGGAGACCAAATCCCTCGAGCGTGCGTGCGGCTGTACAGATGTCATTAAACTGTTCGATCAGAGGATCGATAATCTCAAACGAGCGTTTTGAATCGTAGGGAGCAAACGCGCGCGCGATCTCGAGCAGCGCCCCCATCTGCTCCTGATCCTCCGCCTGTGGGGACGGCGGTAACAAACCTCTCACTTGCTCGAGCAGACTCAAGGCCGTTGCTCGCTTCTGTCCTGGACCAATTTGCCCGGCGAGTTGCATCAACTGTGCAGCCCTTTCCCCGGGAGTACGCAGAGCACTGATATTTTTCAACGCCTCTTCAATTTTTCCGCTCGACATAGCGTGATCGATCTCTTGCTGCTCGATCGATCGCAAAGCTTGCGCGCGTTGATATGGGTTACTGACGTGCTCGTTGAGGATTTGCTTGGCGCGAGCCAGGTCGCCATTGGTACCCTCACGCGTCGCCAACATGACGTACAGTTGTTCGCGGAGTTCCGGCGGCGCCTTTTCGATCGATTCAAGTGCGGCTTCTACCGGATTGTTTGCGATCGCGTTCTGATATTCCTGGAACTGGTTGACATATTGATTAGCAACATTGCCAACGAGCTCTGTCTGTTTCTTGTTCAGCGCCGCTGTACTACCGCTCACAACTTTGTCGAGCTCGTCGCCCAACGATTTGAGTCCGGCCATAATGGTCCATAGCGTACCCGCTGACGTGTCGTATGCTCGGTTGGCAGGGATATTATAAGACAGTACTTCGCGAACCATTTTCTGGACCAACTGTTTGTATTCCTGCTCGGAAAGCAGCCCCGTGTTTAAATGCTGAAGCGCAACGACCGGATACGGACCCGGAATAGTATTCGTGGTTGGTTCACCTTGTTTGTTCGCAGCGTTGTAGTAGCTCGTGAGCGTCATCGCGAGAGTTGCTGCCTCGATGTTGCTGATTAACTTGTCCTCGGCGAGAAGCTTACCGGTTATGTCGTGTACGAGCTCGGTTGCGAGCTCAGGGTTTTTCGCAGCAAGTTGCGACGCCGTGTTCATCAAAGCCGGCGAATACGCCTTCTTCAGGTTCTTACGCGCAATTTGCAGGGCGCGATTAGGATCCTTCCGCCCGATTTCATCGGCAATGGAGAGTTCAAGGGCGCTTTCCTGCACCACGATCTCGCGTGGACCACCGTAAGGACTATATTTCGGTGTGGTTGCCTGAAGAAAACTAAGAGCCGCATCCGGGTCCGTTTCCGCCAAAGCTCTTGTCACGTCACTACGCAGTTGCAAGAGCGATGAGAACTCCAACATAGAATCTTCAGCATCGTCTTCGGCGTCCGGATTCGCAGCAGCCATCAGTTGCTTCAGATCCGCGACAGCATCCAGCAAAAACTTCGAGGCTGCTTTTTCATCTGTCTCCTTGAGCAGACTGGCGGCGGTGAGCTGTGCGTTGATACGAGTGTGAGGGGAGCGAATTTGTGAAATCGGCTCCCTGAGTTCTAAAAGCAGGGCAATACCTTTTGCTTTTGCGGTCTCGCGATTTTTGCTGGCCTCGATCTCGTCTTCCGTCGCCTCGCGTGTTTCAATGAGCTTGATCTGGTAACGACCGGTTGTAGTTTCGTCCTTGTTAAGCGGGGTTACCGCAATGCGATATTTTCCCGAGTCGGTAGCCAGAAATGAGACTTGTTCCACACCGTCAGCACCGTTAGGTGTGTCGCACTGCGCTAGTTCTTTGCCGTCAGGCGATGCAATCTTGACGACGACATCGATACCTTTCTGCTCGACCACCAGTTGCACGTGACTGTTTGCTTTCGCATTGACCGTGAACTCGTGAACCTGACCTGGTCCCAGGGCGCGCTCGATTGGAACGCCTGGCTGAAGTGTGCCTGAACTCTGAGCGTGGGCGGCGGTGAATGAGGAACAAACAAAGAAGGGGAGAAGAATCAGAGCCCGTATTCTCATGTGAGTCTCCTGATGGCCGGACCTAAGATTTCAGAACGATGGAGTGTTGGACTGATTTTCCACTCTTAAGACGCCAAAACTCAGTAAAGAGTTCCCAAACAAGCGACAGAAAAGATCCAACCGCATCGTCCACCAGATGTTTATAGACCCAAACCAGGCATAGCAAACCGTGGGCTCCGTCAGGAGACCAATGTTGTTGACCACAGCACCGCTGTTTAGTGGCTCTTGCCGAAGGCGTTGCTGCCGAGGAAGTTTTCTCGCAGGTAAGCGACCGTGTCGTGCAATGTCTCGCCCGGATCACGTGGTTTGAAGCTGAGTTCACGCGAGGCTTTGGAGCAATTGAGGTACCAGAAATACTGGGCCATTTCGATGGCGCCCGGCTCAACGGGTGACGCGAAGTCCCACTGTTTGAAAATCGAGTCCAACAGGTTTGCGCCCGTAATTGCGAGCCGCGACGGCAGCGCCAGCCACGGCGCCGAGACCTTCGTAAGCCGCTCGAGGCGTCCGAAGAATTTCGAGAAGGTCCAATTGGCCGCGCCAAGCAGGTAACGTTCACCGTGCCTGCCTTTTTTCATCGCCATGCGAAAGCTTGTTGCTGCGTCTCGCGCGTCGACAAAGCTCACGCCGCCGGTCGGGACCGCGCCGATCTTGCGCGCCATGAAATCGAGAATGAGTTTAGTGGAACTGAGACGATCGTCACCGGGACCAAGCAGCAGGCTCGGATTCATAATCACGAGACGCAGCCCTTTGCCCTGAAAACGTTCGAGTGCCGCCATCTCCTGATAAGCCTTGCTGGCGTAGTAAGGCCAGCGCGAAATGATGTCGAGTGGAACCGGATAGGTCTCGTCAGGAACAGCCTCGCCGTCTTCGGTGACAGCAATGGTGCCACTCGTGGAAGCGAGAACAATCGTCTTCACGCCCGCGGCCCTGGCGGCGTCACAGAGCAAGCGCGTGCCTTCGACGTGAACGTCGTACATGGCGCGCGCGTCTTCGCGTTCACGAGAGACTTTGCCTGCGAGGTGATAGATCTCGCTGATGCCCTCGACAGCGCGTTTATTGTCTTCAGAGTTCGTGATTGAACCGGCGAAGGTTTCCACGCCCAGGTCGACGAGCCAGTCGGGAATGGACGTGGCCATCACGCGAATGTCTCTAGCGCCTTCTTCCGTAAGTTGGCGAACGAGATGTGAACCGAGAAAGCCTGTGCCGCCGGTGATGAGCGTGACTGCGCGCTGGCGCTTCTCGATAGCCGCACGGCGCTTCGTGCCGGTAGTGACCGGAGTCATGCGAGCGGTGCGTTTCCCTGAAGTCTTAGAGGGCATGATCTTCCTGGTCTTATCCACAGATTACGCGGAGAAATCTGTGTAAATCCGTGGATGGGCTTAGACCATAACCTCCTCATTCACCGCCGCCAGCTCGCGTTTGCGCTCGCTCTTCCATCGCCGCCGTATGGCCTTTGCGTCGAACGGCCCGCGCGTGCCGTCGCGCAGGTTCACGACCTCGTGTCTGACGCGCGCGGCGATCAGGCGGTAAGCCTCGGCGCGCGGCATTCCCTTCGTCATCTCTTCGAGTTCCTCGATCTCGAGGTAACGACCAATGCGTGCGCCAACCTCACGGTTCTTGATGAACGTTGTGCCCTTCGGCATCGCTTCGTACGTGCCCTCAAGAAACATCGGCAGAATGCCGACACGTGCGTGCAACGCGAGATATCCGACCACGGGTTTGAAGTCAGCCATGATTCCGGTCATCGAACGCGTGCCTTCGGGGAAGATCAGAGCGTTGTAACCGCGATCGAGAAACGACATCGCGTGACGAAGCGATTGCCGCAACGAACCGGTGCGCTCCATCGGCACGAGATTCGTAAAGTTTTCCATCACCGCGCGTTTGTACTTCGTGTCGAAGAAATAATCCGCGGCAGCGAGCGCGACCAGGTCTTTGCCGTACTCACCAAGCGCCATCTTCGTCAGTCCCATGTCTAAGTGTGAGGCGTGATTCGCAGCGACAAGAAAGTTCGTGTGCGGTGGGATATTCGATCGTCCTTCGTAATGCGCGCGCAGGAATTGCTCGTAAAGGAAACGCTGCAGGAAGTCGCCGGCTTTGTTTCCGGCAGTACGCACGAACGGCGGGATGTGAATCTCGTCATCACTTTTACGGCGATCATCGATCTTCGTGGCTTCCTTCGTTGCGGCGCCCGGGACGCGACTCACGACCGTCAAGAGTTCTCTGACGTCCTGAATCTCGTTAAATCGCTCAGGGGCGGAGATCGAACCACCCGCACTTTCGATTGCGGTAGCGAGTTCGACAAACATCAAACTGTCAAAACCAAGATCGCTGAGACGCGAATCGATCGAGACCTCTGAACGCGGACGATTCGCAACTGTCGCTACAACTCCCAGCAGCCACGTCGAATCGGCATTCGCTGTATCCTGCACCCCTCCGCGACGACCAGACTTCTGACTCTCCTCGAGCGACTCCATGATCTGGACCACTTCGCGTCGCTTTACTTTGCGGGTGGCAGTGCGCGGTAGCTCGATGTCGGTGAAGTGCAAAACCTTCACGCGTTTGAAGTAGGGCAGAGAAGCCGAGACCTCGCGGAAGTGTTCTTCAACCAGACGATGCAGCGCGGCTCGCGAGAGTGAAATATCGAATTCATCGTCGGCCACTACGAGACACGCTACTTTCTCGCCGATACCATCCGGCAAACCGACAATACTCAGCTCCTTGATGTAAGGAGAGTTGGCATAGATCTCTTCGAGCTCGTCAGGATAAACGTTCTTGCCGTTTGTATCGACGATAATCTCCTTCGAACGACCGACGAGATAAAGGTTCCCATCGTCGTCAACGCGACCAAGATCCCCCGTGTAGAGCCAGCGTTCGACGAGTGTCTTACGTGTGGCCGCTTCATCTTCGTAATAACCCAGCATCACATTTGGACCACGCGCGATCACTTCACCGACACCGGTCACATCAGGATCGGAAATGCGCACTTCGACGCCCGGCAACGGTTTACCCACAGTTCCTGTGAGCATTCGATCCTCGGGACGTGTCACGGTCAGAACGGGGGAAGCCTCGGTTAGACCATAGCCTTCGAGAATCGTGAAGCCGAGACCGTGAAAGTCGCGCTGAATCTTTTCGCTCAATGCAGAGCCGCCGCTGATAAAATAACGAATGCGCCCGCCTAAGCCCTCGTGAATCGGATAGAACAACACCTGGCCGAAATTGAGTGGCGTCTTATCGCGCAGCCATGCGTTGGCAAGAATCAGGTTCTCGGCAGTCTTACCAATCCAGTCGCTGCGTTCGTAGAGACGGTTCTTGATGCGCCGGTGCAGCAGTTCCCAGAGCGCCGGCACGCCGACCATACCCGTTACATGCCCGTTCTTGATCGCTCGCGCGAGTGCGTCACTCGTAAGTTCCGGTAAGTATGTAATCTGCGCGCCGCGACTCAGCGGCGTCAGAAAACCGGTGGAGAACTCGAAGGTGTGGTGTAAAGGAAGTACTGATAACACACCATCGTGGGTGGTCATATCAAACACTGACGAGAGCATCGAAACCATGCTCGTCAGGTTACGATGCGACAGCATCACGCCTTTCGGCTGACCGGTCGTTCCGGACGTGAAGATTAATGACGCAACGCTTTGAGCGTGTGCACGTTGCGGCAACAGCGCGATGCGCTGATCTTCAGTTTCTTCATCCGGCAACGCGAAGACTTCCTGATATGTCCAAAGGCGAGCGAGTCCTTGTTGTTCCAGTCGTTCACGTAGATCGGGATGCTCTTCGAGAACGGCTTCGCTGCAAATCATGCCCGCCGCATTTCCGGCGCGCGCAAAGTTGAGAATCTCGTTTGTCGAACTCTCCGGATCACAGGGGATACAGGTCGCGCCGGCCTTCAGCACGCCGAAATAACTCATGCCCCACTCGGGTGCGTTACTGCTGACGAGCATCACGCGATCGCCCGGCTTGATTCCTTCACTCGCAAGAAATCCAGCCGCGCGCGTGGCCAGTTCACGCAAGTCGGCATACGTGTACTGCTCCTTGCGTCCGTCGCGTTCGATGCGCATCGCCACTCTGGTCTTGTGACGCTTGGTCGAAGTTTCAAACAGCTCGAGCAGATCGCGATAGGTGTAGATGCGCTTCGGCTGCGCGCGCATTTCATCCTCGAGCGTTGGAAACACCCATTTCGTGAGTCCGGGCAAGTGAATGTTGAGCCAGTAGTCGTACCAGTCAAACTTTTCCGGATGCCAGGTCAGCAGCGCGCGTTCGTCTTCGCTGATGCGATCGAAGAGGGAACGTACGTTATCGCAACGAAAGACGTAAGCATTTTCGACGGTAAACGGGCGGAACATCTCAAACGCATCCGTGGTTTCGCGCGTGAGTTCTTCAACCCGTTCAACCTTGTCCTTCAACACATCGATAACGTCGCCGACACGCCCGCCGCCCCAGCGTGGACGCACCCGCTCCAGCAACGACGACGCCTTCTTCGCAGTGGCGTTGAACATCGGCACTGACGTGTTTTCGAATTTCGATACTGTGACCGGCCGCGGCTCCATGCGCGCGGCGATTTGATTCAAGATCTTCGGGCCGGTTTCCTTCTCTTCGAAGTGCCTTCGCTTGTCGAGGCCGCACAGACCGATGATTCGTTCCATGTTGTTGGCGTTGGAATCGCCGGTTGCGGCCTGGTAAACAAGCTGCGTTTCTTCGACACATGCCTGCGCCGCAACCGCGAGCATCACTGACGCAACCTGGTCCACCGGCGTGATGTCGAGAATTAGTTTCGGATCTGCCGGAATCTGCGTTTGGCCTTTGCGGATCAAAAAGATAATCGGGGCGGTCGTTGTGAAACCCTCGTTCCACCCAGGAAAAGGATACGACATCGCCGACTCAACAATGCTCGGGCGCACGATCGCACGCACGATATCCTTTTCAACTGCGACCAGTTGTTCGCCGAGCGACTTGGTGTAGGTGTAGATGTTGGGCCAACCCCAGTAAGCAGCACGTTCGACACCGAGGTCCGTGAGACGCGTTCGCGTCCAGACTTTTCGTTCGCGAGCGACTGCCAGTCCGAGCGCGTCAGGATCGTCGACGTCTCGGCCTTCTTCCAGCAGACGCTTGCGCGCCAGTTCACGAAAACGCGCGGCCATCATTGCATCGCGCGCTTCGTCGCGAACGCGGTTGGCGAGTTTGGCGCAGTCGGCGATCTCATTGTCCACTGAAAACTGTACGCCCTGCATCTCGGATTCGTGCCGACGTGGGAAGTAGCCGATGACGTCATCACCCTCCCAAACGGCGCCGGAGCGATTACCAGCGACGAAACAAGTGGAAACATGGACCAGGGCCGGCCGCTTCATGCGACGTGCAAAAGCGATCACGTTCTGCGTGCCGACGACGTTCGTGCGCAGGCCGCTTTCGAGTGTGGGATTGAAAGTTACGTTGCCGGCGGAGTTGATGATGATGTCGATGTCGTCAGCGATCGCTTGCGCTTCTGCTTCGCTGTATCCGAAGTTTGTCTCGGCGATATCGCCGCCGCGAACGATGACTTTGTCGCGGATGAAGCCTTCGAGCGCGCTGCCGTATCGCTCGCGCAGCGGATCGAACGGCGGCGCCGTTACGATGTTGTTCCAGAAACGATTCTCCGACTCCTCCTGCGACCGCGCACGTACGGTGAGATAGATCTTGCCGACATTCGGAAAACGATGAAGCAACATGCTCAGCGTCACCTTGCCGAGAAACCCCGTGCTCCCGATAAGGAAGATGCGACGATCTTTATAAATTTCAGTGGGAGATAATTTCATAACTTCACCACGCCATCCACAGATTACACAGATTTCTGTGTAATCTGTGGATGGTTTTATTCCATGTCGGCGATGCCGATCATCGGCTGATGCAGCATCGTGATCTCGGCGGAGTTGCCCATATAACTGCGAGCCATCGCAATCGCTTCAGTCAAATTGTCTGCACGTTCCCAACCGAGAATCGCGGGCACGTGCGCGTTCTCGGCGCCGGCGGCAATCACATGACCGACGTGCTGACGACCATTCTCGCCCCAGTACCACATGAAAAATGGATGCGCGCCGTGATAAGCATTGCCGCGCCGGTACATCTCGATGTAACTCGGATTATTTGCAAACTCGCGCTCGTACTTCTCACGCAGCGTGAATGCATCGCGTGTCTCCGGCAGCAGCCGATTGAAAAACTCGATGTAGCTCGGATGAAACTGGTGATCGAACTCGTCGAAACAGGGATGATGCAGGATTAGCACGCCGCCTTTTTTCAGGAGCGGCTTGTTGCGATAGAAATTAAAGTGATAACCAAGCGCCATCACCTGGACCAGCAGCGGGTTCAGGATCGAGTAAACGTTGTACGGCGAGATGTCCGGGATGCCTGTGATCAGGATGTCGCACTGGCCGCGAATCGGAATCGCGTATTGCTCAAAACCCTTGGCGACGATCTTCTCGTGGACGAGCTCTGTCTTGCCGGCGTAACAAGCGGTCATCTCGTACTGCGCGGGGCGCGAATGCAGGAGTTTTCGACGAGCGGCCCGCGGTAGTTTGCTCATCGTGAAGCGCATCGCTTCAAACTTCATGCGATCGAACGCGCTGAAGTCGTCTTCGTTGCGCAGCAGGAAGTCCATGTCCGCGCCGTACATCCGGTTGTTGATGGCAGTTTCGATGTGAAAGACGTTAAGTGTTTCGTCGACGATCTTTCCGAGCGGAATGATCTTGTGGTTCAACTCCGAGCGCGCTGGGTCCATGTAACTGTCGGAGTCGCGAATCGTCTGTGGCTCGTGATGCACGCGCAGCGACTCGTAATCGCAGAGTCCGACAGCGACTGACTTGTGACCCCCATCCATCGGCACGAAGTTGATGTTGACGTAGATCAACAGATCGCTTTCCGCGCAGCGACGATTCAGTACGAGCGGTTCCTTGTGGCGCGTCTCCCCAATCTTGATGAGACCGTCGGCCCACTCGGCGTCGTGGTTGTAGTAACGATCAGGGTAGTACTCATCAAAAACTCTCGCGCCGACCATGCGCTTCATTTCCCATTCCGTCATCTTCCGGTGCAGGGAATTCGCGATGATGATGTGAACGTCGTCGACGCCGTGTCCGGCGAGCATGTCGCACACGATTTCGAGAATCGTCTGGCGAATGTCAGGCGTCGCCATTGGCGGCAGCGGCAAACTGATGTCATCTACTGCGATGGTGACACGCATTCCCGGCTCGAGTTGTGCAAAGAGTGGGTCGCAGCCGAGCGGGTGATTCAAGGCGTAACGGATGGCAGCCTCACGATTTGGCAGACCCTTGATCGATGGATTCGGATAAAGAACACGGGTTCCGATCGGCAAGTCTTCGAGAATGAAGTCTTCACCCGAGGGCATGATGCGCGGCGCGCTGTCGCGATCGATGTAGATTACGGATTCGTGCGTCTTTCGTCGGAGTTGCAGTGCCATTAGTTTATTTAAGGTTCAGTATGGGCCAATCGTGATGCATCGCTGTTTGTCGCAGACGCATGTCGGGATTGACCACTGCCGGATGACCCACGATCGAAAGCATCGGCAGGTCGCTCATGCTGTCGGTGTAAGCATAAGAGTCGCTCAGGCTGATGCCCTCACGCTCGGTATAAGTTCGAATCCAGGAGGCTTTCGTCGCGGCGGCCATGACCGGCGGCAACAAGCGTCCAGTCGCCACGCCATTCACAAACTCAAGACGATTGGTCACGTACTCGGTAATTCCCAGGTGGTCCATCAACGGCTTGACCGACAAGTCCAGCGCGCCGGTTATTACCACTTGCCGCAACCCCAACTTTCGCGATTTGTCGATCAGCTCGTAAGTCCCCGGAAATACCGCCGGCTTGATGACTTCCTCGAATAAATCGTTTGCAAAATAGCGGAGCCGATCCTCCGATTGTCCCTTGTAGCGCTTGAAATAGAGGTCGTTAAAGACCTTGCGGCTGTACTGGTCTGTCACCGCAAACAGCGGCAGGCTCAAAACCGTCGTCGCACTCTTCTTGAAGCTCTCCATTAAGCCCTGCTGGCGCCGCGCGTAGAACGAGAGGGTGTGCACCAGATTTGTGCTTACTAAAGTGCCCTCAAGATCGTAGAATGCTGCCCCTGCCAAGCTCTCCTCCAGCGATGTTGCGGTCTGATAGGTGGACGTTAGCCCAAACGGAGAGCCACTATACCGCATTCGCCGGGTTTTAGATAACCGGAAGCAAAAGTATTACAAACTGTATGGCGACACTAGACAATCAGGGAACATTTGATAATAAATCTTAGGAAAAATCGAGAAATTCTGCGCTCAGCAATGTTCGTTTCCGCACTGATTCCCATGGTTTTAGGTGGGCTGGCTTGTAATCACGGAGCGAATGAGAGCCCGTCCAGCACGGGGAGTGCGGATACAAAGATGGCCACCGACAAAACCGCCGAGGCAGAGCCGCTCTATGAGGGCCGCGAGGACATGAACAAGGCGCGGCTGGCAGTTACGACCCTACGCCAGGCTCACGCAGCCGACTACGGCAACTATGAGGCGGCGTGGAAATTGTCGCGGGCGGCCTTCTACGTTGCCGACCGCACTGACAACGACACCGAACGCGACAACATGTTTCGTGAAGGCACTGACGCCGGCAAAGCGGCGGCCGCATTACAACCAACCAGGCCCGATGGCCACTTCTGGCTGGGCGCAAACTACGGCGGCACCGCCGCACATAGCACACTCTCAAATCTCTCCAGTTTCAACGACATCAAGACCGAGATGGAGACGGTTTTGAAGTTGGACGAGGGTTATCAGGGTTACAGCGTTTATATCGGTTTGGGCCGCCTCTATCTAGGTGCGCCGAGGGTCCTCGGCGGCGACGTCGCGAAGGCGATTGAGTACCTGGAAAAGGGAGTGAAACTGAATCCAAACAATACGGTAACGCGCTATTACCTCGCGGAAGCTTATGAGACCGCCAACCGTGATGCAGACGCGAAGAAGCAGATCGAAGCGATATTGACATTGACTCCCAATCCGAAATACATCGCCGAGCACAAGGACACAGTCGCGAAGGCTAAAAAACTCCAGGAAAAAATCGCCGCGAATTTACGCTGATACACGCGGATCTAATCCGCGTCTTTAATCCGCGTCTTTAATCCGCGTCATCCGTGTTACGGTTTGGCCAGTCGCTTGATCTCTTCCAGAGTGCGTTTGTGTTGTTCGAGTTTCTGACCCGCTTCGCCAAGTTTTCCTTGTGACGTGAGGCGCTGGTAGTCCTCAAATTCCTGAATAGCTCTGTTCACCAATTGTTGTAGATCCTGAGCAGGTGTGGCCGACGGTGTTGGCTGTGATGGGCCAGGACTCGCTTCCTGAGGAGCAGCAGCTTTCGCTGCCGCTTCACCAAACAAGCTATTCATTGCTTCCGTAAACGATTGCCCGTAACCCAGTTTTTCCTGAGTCGCCAACACTACCAGCCGCAACTCCGGCATCGGACTGCGCTGCGCCTGTAGATACACAGGCTCAACAAACATCAGCGAACGTCCGATCGGGATTACCAGCAAATGCCCGCGTATGACACGAGAACCTTGCTGATTCCAGAGCGTGAACTGCCCGGAAAGCTGCGCGTTTTGATCGATACGAGCTTCAATCTGAACTGGGCCATCAATCAGTCTTGATTTCGGGAAGTTGTAAACGAGCAGCTTGCCGTAGTGCTCGCCATCACTGCGGCCGGCCATCCAGCCGATCATGTTGTTTCGACTAGCGGGCGTGAACGGCAGAATAAATACAAACTCATTTTTCTGTTGCTCACCCGGCAACTGCATCAGGACGTAATAAGGATCGATCGGTTCACTCTGTTTCTTACCTTCATCGTCAACGGTGATCTGTTGTGCAACACTCCAGACGTCCTCGCGCTGGAAAAAGACTTTCGGATTCTGCGTGTGATAAAGACCGTAAACTTCACCCTGCGCGCGCACTAACGTTTCCGGATAGCGAACGTGCGCTCGCAGATCCGCCGGCATCTGACTCGCGTCCTTAAACAGATTCGGAAATACGTGCTGGTAGGCCGCGATGATCGGATCCTTGTTGTCGAACACGTAGAAGTTCGCGGTCCCATTGTACGCATCAATTACGACCTTGACGCTGTTGCGAATGTAGTTCAGCGAGTTGCCGGCAACGTCGTGATGTCTCGAGTAAGGAAAATAATCCGACTCGGTGAAGCCATCGATTATCCAGAAAAGTCGTCCCTCATTCGAGACGACGACGTAAGCATCTTTGTCATAAGTCAGAAACGGCGCCACACCATTCACGATATCGCGAATGTTTCGATTAATGAGGACGTGACTATCGCTGGTCACAGAATTCGAAAACGGCAGCTTGGAAAGATCTCCGATGGCCCATGCCAGCATCATGCGACGCAAGCGATTGCCGATGCGAATGCCTCCGGTTCCCTGGTAAGTAGTGGTCGCGTTTGTGTCGCCTTGCGGATAGTCAAACTCGTTTTGCTGCGTTTTCACATAAACGTAGCGATCCGTGAGCTCGCCGTAGTAGATCTCGGGGCGAGTCACTTTGATGTCGCCGGCGGCCGCTTCAACCGGCATGTTTGACAACACAAACTGCGGCAGGCCTTCCGGTGTGAAACCGTTCGCGGTGTTCATCGTCACACCGTAGCCGTGCGTGTAGGTCAGCCGTTCATTGACCCAGTTGTTCAAAGACGGAAGCTTGGCGTCGTTGAGCTCGCGCGGCGCAATCATCATCTGGCGCGTCTGGCCGCCGACAACGTAACGATCGACATCGACATCGGGGAAGTCGTAATAAGTGCGAATGGCTTGTATCTGGCGCAGCGTGTCCTGGAGTGCGCGCCAGTCCCAGAGACGAATGTTGTCGAGACTCTCGCGGTTGTTCGGCAGGTCAAGTGCTTCGACGGAATTCTCCGCCTGGAATTCGCGCAATTCGATCTGGTCCAACCCAAAACCTTTTCGCGTCCATTCAAGGTTGTAGGTGATGTAAGGTGTCTCGCGATCGAGCTCGTTGGGTTTGACGATAAAACTCTGGATGTAAGAAGGAATCAGTACAACGGCCACCACGTAGGTTGCGACGGGCAGTGCGATAGCGATCAGCAGGAGGCTAAAGCGCCGCAGCGCGAATGCATTCACCAGCAGGATGATTGCCGCAACAATCAGCACTACGGTGACGATTAGCAGTGACGGCAGCGTGTAGTGTGCCTCGGTGTAAGTGACTCCGGTGAACGTTGAGTGATCCTCCCAGAGGAAAGGGAAGCGCGATAGATACGTGCGCCAGCTCAGCACCAGCAAAAACAGTGCGAGCGCACAACAGACACCTCTGAACGCAGCTCCCGACGACCAGCGCACGCTTGGCTTCAGCACCGTTTGCGGCAGGCCCAACAACGAGTAAGCAACCGCGGCGCAGAGGATGATGAACGTCACGCCAAATAACCAAGAACTGAGCAAGTCGTAGAAAGGCAACGAGAAGAGATAGAAGCTGAGTGACTTGCCGAAGATCGGATCGTAACTATTTGACGCCGGCTGGTTCCAGAAGAGTGCAAACTGGCGCCAGTGTTCTTTTATGTTGAAACCGTAGATCAGACCAAACAATCCGGAGACTACCCAACCGAGTGGGCGAATAAATTTCGCGGGCGAAAATTGAAACGGTTGGTTGTTGAGAATGATGGTTCGGTTTTCGAATGCGAGAGCGCCGAAGAGTCGTTGAAAAAGCAGAAACGTTGCGCTCAGTAAAAGGGCAGTGAGTACCGCAGAGCCTGCGAACAGTGCGAGTTTGAGTTTGAGGATGTACCAGTAGACTGACGAGTAACCGAGCGAGTCGAACCACAACGCGGACAGGTAAATCGAAAGAATGCGTGAAAACGACAGGAGCAGCAGGACAGCGGCGATAATAAGCCAGATCTTCCAGCGGCGCCTGCGCGGTGGTCCAACATCGATCACTTTCGCGTCTCGGGGGATTTTGCTCACGCGTGTATCTTGCCACAGATAAACACGGATGACACGGCTCGTGTATAATCGCGGCTGATGCTGACGCCAGAAAAAATACTCCAAGGCCGGTATCGAATCGTGCGCCAGCTCGGCCAGGGCGGCATGGGAGCCGTCTACGAGGCCATCGATCAGCGCCTCGATACCACTGTTGCGCTAAAAGAGACGCTTTTTTCGGAAGAACGCCTGCGCAAACAATTTGAACGCGAAGCGCGATTGCTAGCACGTCTTCACCATCCCGCGTTGCCGCGCGTCAGCGACCATTTTTCTGAAGACGACGGGCAGTTTCTCGTGATGCAGTACATCCCCGGCGATGATTTGTCGGAGATGATGGCTCGCAAGCGAACTGCGTTTCCGGCGAACCAGGTTTTGACGTGGGCGGATCAACTGCTCGATGCGCTCGATTATCTTCACACACAAGATCCGCAGATTGTTCATCGCGACATCAAACCGCAAAACCTAAAACTAACTGCGCGCGGTCAGATCATCCTGCTCGACTTTGGATTGGCTAAAGGTCAGGTCGGTGAGATCTCGCGTGTCACAACTGCCGCCAGCATTTTTGGTTACACACCAAACTACGCGCCGCTCGAACAGATTCAAGGTCTCGGAACCGACACGCGCAGCGATCTCTATTCACTGGGCGCGACGTTGTATCACTTGCTGACCGGTGTGAAACCACCTGACGCTTTGACGCGGGCGGCAGCGATCGTCAATGGCCAACCGGATCCACTCCTGAGGGCGAGTGAAGCAAACGCGGCGATTGCGCCGGAGATAGACGGAGTGCTCGAGAAGGCGATGGCGCAAAACCGCGAGCAGCGTTATGCGACCGCGGCTGACATGCGCAAGGCGCTTCACAGTGCCGAGCAGGCTTCAACTGTGGTCGAGCGCGGTGAAGCGCAGACGGTTCTATTCCCGCCACCGCCAAAAACTGTCGCAATCCCGACGCAGACAGTTCCTCGACAAGCGACGGTCACTCCAACAGGCGAGACGACCGTGGTTCGTCCGCGCGGCAGTGGTCCGGGAATGCGCGTGTTTCCGATCGCGATCGCGGCGGGAGTGTTGCTGTTGGTTGTGTGCGGAGTCTTCGGATTTTACGCGCTGCAAAAACATAGCAACTCGATGGCCCAGATCGCAGCCGAGACGCCGAGTCCGATTGGTGGACCAGTCACTACGCCGACTCCCGAAAGCAGCGCTACTCCATCACGTGAGACAAAAGTTGAAGAGGCTCCCGTAGCTGTTCCGAAAAAGAGTCCGCGTGAAGAAGCGAAGAAGACTCCGGAGCGAGCGCGGCAAGAGGCGCCACGTGCTGAAGGTGAAGGACACGTGGGAGATGTGCGGGTCGATCCGCCGGATATTCCAGAGCCGCCCGATGTCGAAAGACCGGATCGACAGCGCCGGCCCGGCGTGAGAGTCATGCCTGGCGGTGTCGTAGTCCGCAAACTTCCTGATGGTTCACAGATCATTACCAGGCCGGATGGCATGACAGTCATGATTACGCCGGACGGTAAACGGCAGATCCTCAATCCGCCGCGACCAAAGCGTCGTCGTGAAGTGCCGGCGCCATCACCGCAATAGGGCCACAAAAAGGCACAAAGAGGCACAGGGCACAAGGACACAAAGATACAAAGCATTTTGTGCTTTTTAGTGGCTCAAGAAGGAGAACTTAAAATGACGAAGTCAACTAGTATTCGTGTCGCGTTTGCTCTATTTGCTGTTTGTGTATGCGCGGCGCTGCTGAGCCCGTTCGGAGTTGCGGTGCGAGCTACGAACGAAATACCGGTTCCGTCGAACATCAGGCTTACACCACCTGCGCCCGTTTTTGACGACAAAGAGAGAGTCGCAGAGTTAATCCAGCGACGCGAGCGCGTAGCCAAAAGCGTCGGCCCGCAGTCGTTCGTGATCCTTTTCAGCACTGAGCCGAGAGTTTACACAAACGACGTAGACTATCCTTATCGTCAGGAGAACAACCTTTACTACCTGACGCATCTGAAACAGAAAGGCGCGACGCTCGTCCTGCTGCCCGGCAACACCAAGGTGCGCGAAATCCTCTTCATGCCGCGCCGGAATCCGGCCGCGGAAACCTGGACTGGTCACATGTACAGCGCGGAAGAAGCGAACCAGCTTTCCGGCATCAGAGAGATTTGGGACTTCAGGGAGTTTGACCCTTTTATCAAGGCTATTAAGAACCGCCAACCCTATCGGCCAAAAGCGGAAAACATCCTCATGTCTGACCTGCCGGCTGATATCCCTTTGACCAACGATCATGGTTACACGGCTTTGTTCGATGCGGCTGCAAAGGGAGAAGCCGGCGTGTACATGCTTGTTCCCGGGCAGGGTGAGAGTCGCGAATACAAACAGGAGCAACGCTTTGCTTCCGATTGGGCGAGCACCGCGTCGGGTTTTAGCGTTAGGAATGCCTGGCCCATCTTTACCGAGCTGCGTCTGGCGAAGTCGCCGATGGAGTTGCGCGTACTGCAACACGCCATCGATATCAGCATCGAAGCGCATCAGCGCGCGTGGGCGATGGCCAGTACCGCCAAGTGGGAATACGAAGTGGATGCGGTGATGGCTTACACGATGAAACTTCGCAATGCAGATAACTGGGGCTATCCGGACATCGTCGGTTGTGGTCCAAATGCGACGACGCTTCATTACATCGAGTCGCAGGGAGCAGTGAAGCAAGGCGAGCTTCTGTTGATGGACGTCGGCGCTGAGTACGATCACTACACTGCCGACATCACGCGCACGTTTCCAGTGAATGGAAAGTTCACGCCGTTGCAAACCGCGGTCTATCAGATCGTTTACGACGCGCAGGAAGCAGTCGCAAAAGCAACGAAGCCGGGAGCGACTCTTTCAGACGTAAATCGCGCGGGCACGGAAGTCGTTAAAGATGGGCTCTTGAAACTGGGACTCATCACCGACAAAAATTCGATGCAGCATCGCGTGTGGTTTATGCACGGAACGTCACATTGGCTGGGCATGAACGTTCACGACGTTGGCGGCGGCAGGCCGATGGCGGCGGGATCGGTATTTACTAACGAGCCAGGCATTTATATCCGGCCTGACGCGTTGGACCAGATGCCGTTTGGTTGGAAAACAGAAGACTGGGAAAAGTTCAAGACTGCGGTGAGGCCTGCGTTTGAGAAGTACAAAGGCATCGGCGTCAGGATTGAAGACGATATGCTCGTTACGGCGGATGGCGTGCGCTGGATGAGCGAAGCACTGCCGCGCAAGATCAGCGACATCGAGGATTTCATCGCGAAGGCGCGCCGCCAATCCGAGTAAGTAGCCACAAAAGGCACAAAAGGCGCAAAAAAGAGGATCATTCGATCATCCCCTTTTTTGCGCCTTTTGTGCCTTTTGTGGCTACTTGATGTGAGCTTTCGCGGCCTGAATTGCGCGGCGCGTGTGAACCTGCGCGAGGTGCCGACGATAATCGCTCGAGGCGTAAAGATCCGTGCCGGGATCGATGCCGTCGCAGACATGTGTGGCCGCGTTTGCGATCGTGTTGTCGTCGAGGTTCGATCCAGTCAGCGCAGCTTCAACGACTTTTGCACGATAGGCTTTCACGCCCACACCGGTCACGCCGATTCCGGCAGACTTGCATGAGCCATCGTCATTGAGCGCCAGGCGCACAGCAATACCAACGACTGCAAACCCCGACGCAGGATGCTTCACCTTTTGATATGCGTAGCCAAACCTTCCGCTGGGTTTCTTAATACGAATCTCGCGCAATATCTCGCCGGGTTGGAGATCAGTCGTCAGTAGATGGACGAAGAAGTTCTCGGCTTTAACAGTTCGCTCACCACTTGTCCCAACTAAAACAAGATCGGCGTCGAGCGCAAGTACCGCAGCCGGCCAATCACCAGCCGGATCGGAGTGCGCGACACTGCCGCCAATCGTGCCTTTGTTACGCACTTGCACGTCGCCGATACTCGCGGCGCATGCCGGTAATAGTGGACAGATTGTTTTCAACAGGTCAGAGGACTCTAACTGGTAGTGAGTCGCCGTCGCCCCAATCAAAATCTGATCGCCCTGTTCGCGAATGTATGAGAGCGATTTGATGCGCGCGATGTCGACAAGCAACTGCGGTTGCGCGAGGCGCAACTTCATCGCCGGGATGAGACTGTGACCGCCCGCCAGCACTTTCGCGCCGTCGAGATCGCTCGCCAGCAACGCCACCGCCTCTTCGAGAGTATCAGGAGCCTGGTAATCAAATTGTGTAGGAATCATCGTTTACTCCTTCTCCATACGCTTCGCCTTAAAGTTGCAAGTATGAATCGCAGCGCCAAAGGCGCGGAATATGATAGCCAGGGGCAAGTCTCGACTTGTCGGGACGTCGCCCCTGGATCAATACACAAAACGCGACGCAGCCCTGAAAGGGCGTAATACTATATTTTCGGCCCTTCAGGCCTCCCACCTTTTATTTTCGCAACCAGGGGCGACGCGCTTGCTTCGCTGCGCGCTTGCCCCTGGCTATCATACTTCGCGCCTTTGGCGCTCCTTCAATCAGTGGCCGTTAATGATCCGCCACACGTTCTCAGGTTTGATCGGCATATCGAGATGCCGCACTCCAAACGGGGCGAGCGCATCGACAATCGCGCCGACGATCGCGGGTGTCGCACCGATCGTTCCAGCTTCGCCCACGCCTTTAACACCGAGCGGATTCACGGGCGATGGAGTCTCAGTGCGATCGAGTTCGAAATCCGGAATGTGTGACGCACGCGGAACGGCATAGTCCATCAACGTGCCGGTGATTAACTGTCCCTGTTCGTCGTAAACCACTTCCTCGTACATCGCCTGTCCGATCGACTGCACAATACCGCCATGAACCTGCCCGTCAACGAGCATCGGATTAATCACTCGACCGCAGTCATCAACTGCAATGTAACGAAGGAAGTCGATGTCGCCGGTTTCGCGATCCACTTCGACAACGGCGATGTGCGTGCCGAATGGGAACGTGAAGTTCTTTGGTTCGAAAAAGTAAGTTGCCGAAAGACCTGGTTCAGTGTCTGGCGGCAGGTTCTTTGCGATGTGCGCCTCGAGCGCGATCTCCTGCAACGTCAGACTCGACTTGCCCTCGGTGTCCGGGTCCGGCAGTGCGCCGGCCGGAGCCTGGCCAACCGGCACCACGGGTTCCGAAGTCCCGGCGGCACTCGCTGCCGCCGCCTGGCGTGAAAACTTCCCCCCTTCGAAAGCGACGCGCGAGGCATCTGCCTTCAAGATGTGTGTAGCGATCTTGTGAGCCTTCTCCTTCAGTTTTTGAATCGCGACAAACACGGCCGTCCCGCCGACCGCAGTTGCGCGACTACCAAACGTGCCGATGCCGTATTGGACCACGCCCGTGTCGCCGTGAATAACCGTAATGTCGTTGATATGAACTCCCAACTCATCCGCGGCGATTTGCGCGAAGGATGTTTCCTGTCCCTGGCCGTGCGGCGACGCGCCGGTCAGGATCGTCACTTTGCCGGTCGGCTCGATGCGAACAGTCGCACTCTCCCAACCACCGGCAGGCATCGCCTGAGATGGACCAAGCGCGCAGATCTCGACGTAAGTTGAAATGCCGATGCCGATCAAGCGACCTTCGTCGCGCGCCTTCCTTTGCTTCTCACGAAGTTCAGCGTACCCGGCGATCTGCTGTGCTTTGTTGAGTGCGGCTTCGTAATCGCCACTGTCGTAATCGAGTCCCGTAGCAGTGTGGAAGGGAAACTCATTCGGCGCCGGAAAGTTTTTACGACGAACTTCCGCTGCGTCCATACCGAGCTCAGCCGCCATAAGATCGAGCGCCCGTTCGACGACGTACGTCGCCTCAGGCCGGCCGGCGCCGCGATAGGCGTCGGTGGCCATCTTGTTTGTGAAGCACGCGGTGATGTTCATCTGGATCGCCGGGATCTTGTAAGCCCCGGAGAGCATTAAGCCGGTCAAGGTCGGGATCGCGGGTGTCAGCAGTTGATGATAAGCGCCGAGATCGGCGAAGACGCTGTAGCGCAGGCCAGTCAACGTCCCATCATTCTTGAACGCGACTTCGATATCACCGACCTGGCCGCGGCCGTGAATCGTGGCCTGAATATTCTCACGTCGCGTTTCGATCCACTTGACCGGTTTGCCGAGTTGCATCGAGATCCATCCGAGGAGGGCTTCTTCGGCGTAGACGTTCAGTTTCGATCCGAAGCCACCGCCAACCTCAGGAGTAATCACGCGCAACTTGTTTTCGGGCATGCCGATCATGAGCGCGACTTGCGTGCGCATCAGGTGCGGGATCTGTGTCGAGGACCAGAGCGTCAACTCTTCCTCGCCGGGGAAATAACGAGCGAGCACGCCGCGCGGCTCCATAGCGATCGGCGCCAATCGCTTGTGAAGTATGCGCTGCTTGACGGTGCGATCCGCCGCTGAAAATGCAGCGTCAATGTCACCTTCACCGGAAGTCAGTCGATAAGCGATGTTGTCGCTGAAGGCGTCGTGAATGACTGGGCCACCTGCGGCTGCTTGCTCAACGTCGGTAACAACCGGCAGCTCTTCGTAGTCTACGATGATGAGATCGGCGGCATCGCGAGCTGTATAGCGATCGGTGGCAACAACGACCGCAACCGGATGGCCCACGAAGTAAACTTTGTTAGTTGCGAGGACGCGATGATCTGGAACTTTCAGATCCGGCAACGCTCCCGCGCAGGGTACTGGTCCAATCTTGTCAGCCACCTCCTTGCCCGTATAGACCGCGACGACACCGGGAGCAGACTCCGCGGCACTCGTGTCGATGCCGTTGATCTTCGCGTGCGCGAAGTATGAACGCACAAAGGCGACGTGCAGTGTACCGGGCAGGGAAATGTCGTCGACGTAGTGTGCGAGGCCCTTGATCAGACGAGGATCCTCGGTGCGCTTGACGCGTTGGCCCACGTAATTATTTGTCATGATTGCCCCGCTTTCTTCGCCGCGTATTGGACCGCTTCGATGATGTGCTGGTAGCCGGTGCAGCGGCACAAATTGCCCTCCAGGCCGTGACAAATCTCTTCTCTCGACGGCGCCGCGTTGCGGTCGAGTAACTGCGCCGCGGTGACGATCATGCCGGGCGTGCAATAGCCGCACTGCAAACCGTGCTTCTCCCAGAAGCCTTCCTGCACGGGATGAAGCTCACCATTCTTCGCGAAGCCCTCGATGGTTGTGACCTGTGAGCCGTCGGCCTGAACGGCGAAGACGGTGCACGACTTGACTGCCTGGCCGTCGAGCATCACGGTACACGCGCCGCAAAGCGACGTTTCGCAGCCAACGTGTGTGCCGGTCAGGTCCAGAACGTCGCGCAGGTAGTGGACGAGTAGCATGCGTGGCTCGACCTCATCGGTATGAGAGACACCATTCACACTCAGGTTAATAGCCTTTTTCATGAGCTGCCTCGCTTTTTGGTAATTTTAGCCACAGATTAACGCGGATGACGCGGATCAGGAAGACTCTTTTTTGATCCGCGGTTTTGTGTGAATCCGCGGCTTCTAAACTGTTGCTTTGTGAATCCGTCGCTTCAAACGGTGAATAGTGCGGCGCACGACTTTGAGTTGCGCGCGATCGTGGGCGGCGATGGCTGCTTCGCGTTGCGTCTTCAATTCACGAATGCGCGACTTGATTGATGACTTGTCGATGCCGACGACCGAGTGATGCTCGTGTTGAATGCCCAGAGCCTTTGCCAATGCCCCCACCAGGTGCTCTTTGTTCATCTGCGTGTGGCCCTGAACTGCTTCGTGCTCAATACTCTTCGCCATGTCGCGCAGCTCGGCAAGTGTTTTGTGTCTTAGTTGTTCGTATGTCAACTCCATTGCAAGCTCCTGTTCAATGCTGTTTCTGTTCTGTAAAGATTTGGTCGAGATGATGTCGCAGGTGGTCCACGTAGTCGCGAATGAAATACTCGAGCGTAGTTGCTTCGCTCTTGTCCACGAGGTTGAACGCGATCTCATCGAGATTATGAGTCGCTCGCGGTTTCGTCCGAATTGTCTCGGGTATAACCGAAATAAGATGATGAATGTGCAGGTTGTATGAACTCCAGAGCTGAATCAGGTCTGTCCATGATTCATCCACATACTTTTGCGAGCTCACCCACTCCTCCTGTTCGTAGCCCGGAAACACGAGGTCATCGGTGAACTGCGCCCGCACAAACCGTTGGTGATTGTTCGCCGCTGAGTCGATTAAATGGCCAAGAATTTCGATTGGCGACCAGTCGTCCGCCGAACTCTTCTGCCGGCTTGCGGCCGAAGATATTTCCCGCAACCGCCCCGTTGCATCCATGACCGTGGCGCGAAAGTCCTTTAAGAAAAAGGGGTAGCTACTCTCTGTGTGCATGAAGGCTGATAATAGGATCTTCCGGCGCACGGGCGCAATTACGGGAACCAGAAACGAGAAATCGTCGTTTAACTGACATGCGGTGGTTATGGCGATTATCAAAAGTCTTTGCGTTGTTCGCGGTGCTCTTGTTCTTACTGGTGATCACAGGCGCCTCAGACACCCTGCGCTTTTACGCCCGCGTCGCTAAGCTCTACACCCAGGATCCTGACACTAAACTCGTCATGCCATTGGAGGACGTGTCGAAGCGGTCAATCGCCGACACGTGGGCTGCGCCACGTGGCGCCGGACGCCGTCACGAAGGTCAGGACATCTTCGCACGACGCGGAACTCCGATTCTCTCCGCCACCCGAGGCATCATCTACAAGATTGGCGAGAACAATCTCGGTGGGCAAACAGTTTCAGTAATAGGCTCGGGCGGTCGCATCTATTACTACGCGCATCTCGACTCTTACGCGCGCGGAATCGAAGTAGGCGATTGGGTTACTACTCGCACCGTACTCGGTTACGTTGGCACGACCGGCAACGCACAAGGCACGCCGCCACACCTGCATTTCGGTATTTACACAATGACGGGCGCGATCAATCCCTTGCCGTTGTTAACCGATCGCAGCGCTCCGGCGCCTACCGTCACAACTAACGCACCTCGTGAAAACAGAAACAGCGGAACGTTCGTCAGTCGCAAGATCTAAGCAATCTCTGCGGCCCTCTGCGGTTCTCTGTGTTCTCTGCGTTGAATGATTCGCCTTAACGCAGAGCACGCAGAGCACGCAGAGAACCGCAGAGATACGCAGAGCACGCAGAGCACGCAGAGAACCGCAGAGTTTTGTGTTCCTGGTATCTTTGTCATAACATCTGACGCGCCCTGTACTTCGGTTTTTGTTTCCAACAACTCAACGCCATTTCGGAAGGAGCTAACGCATGCAAATGCGATCCCGGTATCTCCCTGTCTCTATACTTGCTCTCTCGCTAATTATTTCCGTGTTTCTCCTGGCGCCCCGATCAGAGGCTAACAACTCGCCTCAGGATCCGCAGACACCGCCCGCCGGCGGCGGTACAGGCCAGGAACGGCCCTTTGGCCGTCCGGATCAATCACCTGAGCCAAAACCATATGACCGTGTGATCACCAAAGAAGCCAAGTCAGACGAAGGCATCTTCACTATTCACACGGTCAAAGAGAAGGTTTACTACGAAATCCCAAAGAGCCAACTCGGAAAAGAGTTTCTTTGGGTGAGCCAGATTGCGAGGACCACGCTGGGCGCCGGTTATGGTGGTCAGGCTGCCGGCAACCGGGTGGTGAAATGGGAGCGCAAAGGGAATCGCGTTCTGCTGCGAAACGTCGCTTACGACGTGGTCGCTGACCCCAGGCTTCCCGTGTCGCGTGCTGTCCAGGCGGCCAACAACGACACGATCATCATGGCGTTCAATATCGAGGCATTCGGCAAAGACGACTCAGCCGTGATCGATGTCTCGCGATTGTTCACGACGGAGATCACAGAGTTTAGTGCGCGCACACGCTTGCGGGCCCGCGGCTTCGACGCTTCGCGATCATTTATCGAGAAGACGAAGTCGTTCCCTACCAACATCGAAGTCGAAGTTTCACAAACTTACACTTCGCCTCCGGACATGACGCCGGCGGGTGGCGGTGGTGGACCACAACCACAACCAGCGCCAAACCCGTTTGCGCAGGGGATGCGCTCGGGAACCAACGCCACAGTCGTTATGCACTACAGCATGGTGAAGCTGCCTGAACAGCCGATGATGCCGCGCCTTTTCGACGAGCGTGTCGGCTATTTCTTCGTTCGCAAGCTTGATTACGGCGTTGACGAGCATCGCGCTCCACAGCGTACATACATCACGCGCTGGCGTCTCGATAAGAAAGATCCGAATGCGGAACTTTCAGAACCGATCAAGCCGATTGTTTACTACGTAGATCCGGCGACGCCGACGAAGTGGATACCCTGGATCAAGAAGGGAATCGAGGATTGGCAACCAGCTTTCGAGGCGGCCGGCTTCAAGAATGCGATCATCGCGAAGGAAGCGCCCTCGAAGACAGAGGATCCTTTCTGGGATCCTGAAGATGCACGCTACTCGGTTATTCGTTATCTCCCGTCCACGATCGAGAACGCGTCCGGACCGCACGTCAGCGATCCGCGCACCGGTGAGATTCTCGAATCAGACATTCAGTACTATCACAACGTAATGAACCTCGCGCGCGATTGGTATTTCCTACAGGCTGGGCCGCTCGATGCACGCGCTAAGAAACTTCCATTGCCTGATGATTTGATGGGCAGGCTGGTCGAGTATGTGATTGCGCACGAAGTCGGACACACACTCGGTTTTCAACACAATATGAAAGCCAGCGCAACTTATCCGGTCGAGAAAATTCGTGACCCGCAGTGGCTCAAGACGATGAGTCACACGCCGACTTTGATGGACTACTCACGTTTCAACTACGTAGCCCAGCCGGAAGACAACATTCCGCCCGAGGAGCTGATTCCACAGATTGGACCATATGACAAATGGGCCACGATGTGGGGTTACAAGCCGATTCCGGGAGCCAGGACTCCGGATGACGAAAAGAAGACCCTCGATGAATGGGCCAGGGAACAGGATTCGAAAGCTTACTTGCGTTTCTCCACCGCTGATGCGCGTGGTTCTGATCCGGGCGAGAACACGGAGGCTGTTGGCGATGCTGACGCGATCGTCGCGACCGGACTCGGTATCAAGAACCTCAAACGTGTCGCCGACATGTTGTTGCCGGCAACGTCGCGTCCGGGCGAGCCGTACGACGATCTCGAAGAGCTGTACGGTCGCATGTTGGGCCAGTGGGCCACTGAGTTGAATCACGTCACGGCAATTGTTGGTGGCTTCAATTCGCAGCAGAAACACGCAGGACAAAATGGAGTACGCTTCGTCATCGTTCCCAAAGAGCACCAGGCGGCGGCGGTGCGTTTCCTGAATGAGAATGCGTTTGCCACACCGTCATGGGCGGTAAAGGCTGACATTCTGCGACGCATCGAAGCGGCGGGTGCGTTGGCGCGTGTGAACCAGGCCCAGGAGCGTGTTTTGAATTCACTGCTGAGCAACGCGCGTTTCGATCGTTTGGTCGAGCAGGAGGCGATTGATGGCATGGCTGCGTACAAGCCCGCGGACTTCATGGCGGATGTTCGCAGAGGTATCTGGAGCGAACTTGAAGGCGCCGGTCCGGTTCGCATCGATGTCTATCGACGTAACCTGCAGAACTCGTACATCGATCTGATGTCGAACAAGTTGAACGTGCGACCGTCAGTTACGGACGACTATCGCGCGTTGATCAAAGCTGAGCTGCGTGATTTGAGTGCTGCGCTGGCGGCGGCGAGTGCGCGGGCGACGGATCGACAGACGCGCGCGCATCTTGCGGACGCTCGCGATCAGATTGCGAAAGCGCTGGATCCGAAGTTTGCTCCGCCTACGGCGCCCGTGACATTCACATTCCCGTTCGGGTTTGATGATGAGTTTTCGTCACACCCGTCATCGAATTCGTTGGAGGACTTCGATTATCGCGATTGCTGGCCGGATTACGCGGTTCGCATCAGGCCCCGGGAACAGTAAGGGGCCACAAAAAGGCACAAAGGCACAAATCAGTTAATTGCTGGTTTGTGCTTTTTTGTGGGCGGGGATTGGATCGAGCAGGTTCGTAGTGTGATCGGTGACGCTTACGGGAACTGGATCTTGAATAGGTCGGTCAGTTAGTTCGCGTGGCGGTGAGACGAGCTCGTCCAACTGCGGTTGTGGTTCTCGATCGGGGCGAATTAAAAGTCCGGCGAGGATATGGCCGAGGCCTGAAGTTACCGGCAGCAGTCCCAACAACCAGATGATCCTCACGATCGACTGAACTTCGAAAGGAATCTGTCCGACAATCTCAGGCGGAAGTTTCAATATCAGTGTGGTTGAAAGAAAGTACAGGAAAACGGTGAGACCAACGCCTGAAAACATCGAGACCACGCCCTTGGTGATGTGATTCTCGCGGCGTTCGGCGGCTGACTTCTTCTTTCTAAGACTGATCCAGGGACGGCGTTCACGCGACTTCGATTTCCTTTTAGTTTCGACCTGCGCCAGCTCCTGATTCATGTGATCGAGGGCGCGTGAAACCTCTTCGGTCACGTGATCAACCTTGAGATTCTTCACCATCTCGCGAAACTTCGGCAGCGGGCCACGATCACTCCTGGCAATCGCCTCACTGAGCGAGACAGCTTTCCCGATCACCTTGAGGTTTGAGCCGCAAATACGACAATACTGGACGTTCGCTTGTGATTCTGTACCGCACTGTGGGCAATACATAGTATTCGAAACGTGGGTTAGGAGCTTTTAGTTCCTTTCGGCCACAAAAAGGCACATAAGTCACAAAATAAATTGTGTGCTTTTGTGCCTTTTGTGGCCCTATTCGTAGCTGAGTGCGTCGACTGCATCCTGACGGGCGGCGCGAACAGCTGGATAAAGCGCGCCGATGCTGCCTCCGAGTAACCCGACTCCCAACGCAATCAACACCCAACGCGGTTCGATCTCGATCGCCAAACTCGTCGTGCGCGTCACGATGAGTTGCGCAAGCATGGTCAACAAAACCCCGACAACAACTCCAAGGAAGCTCACGATAATCGCTTCCTGCTCGATGACCCACGCGATCGCCGTTTTCGACATGCCGAGCGACTTCAGAATTCCGATCTGTCGCGTGCGCTCGGTGACCGTCGTGTACATCGCCAACAAGATCACGAGCATGCTGATCGCTGCCGCCACTCCAACCACCACTTGTAGAAAAACATTCAACGCCGGCACACCAGACGCATAAATCTCAGGCAGATCGCGCGTGAAGATAAGTTGATCGTTCGGAAAGCGTTGCAGTATCCGCGCGGCCACTTCGTCCTGCAGCGCCGGATTTAAGCACGAGACGAGAATAGCTGAAGCACGGTTCTCTGTGCCTTCCTGCTCCTGCATCGTCTTCAACGGAATCTTGATGCGACCGCCACCGGGCGGTTCGTAAACGCCGACGATCTTAAACGGGCGTTGAAAAAGCTCGACAGTGTCGCCGATGTTGATCTTGCGCCGGTCTTTCCATTCCGGGTCAACGATCGCTTCGTCACCCGATTCCAGCTTTCGTCCCTCGCGAATCGTGATGTGCGCAAGATTGGCGTACTCGTCGTATTCAATGCCGTCAATCAAGCGTTGCCCAAAACCGGAATCACTCTTATCGAACGCCTGTCCGATCGGAGTTGCGGCTCTGACGCCATGTATCGACGCGAGTTCCGCGGCGTGCGAGGTCGGTATCTTGAATTGTGAGCCACCGGTGAGACCGATCGAGCCCGAGGCACGAATCATGATCTCCGCGCCGATGTTTGATTCACGACGGCCACGTTCGTGCAAAACGCCGTGAGCAAGGCCGACCGTGAAAACGATGAGCAACACTCCCACACCCGTACCGAGAATGCTGACCGCGGTACGCGCTGGTCGATGAGCGATATTTGAAAGTACCAGGCTATCCATAAGACGTTGTAAACGCGGGCTTCGATCAAGGATGCGGCGCCACGCATTGGGAAGCGTACGCCAGGTAAGTACGAAGAGGCCAATCGAGGTCCAGCACACAATCGCGGCTTTGCGCACGAGCGCCAACGCAAGACCAGCGGCGGGTTCGAAACCGAGTCCTTTTTGCAGGATGACTTCGGTGCCGCCTTCATAAACGCCGATCGTTCCGGGAACAAATGCGAACACGAAGTTGATTACTTTAGTGAGCGACTCAATGATGTAGGCCTGGGAGACTTGCGACTGGAAGCCCAGCATCTTCAGCGCGAGATAGACTTCCAGGACACTTGCGGCGTGCGCCAGCAGATTGCAGCCGATCATTCCAAAGAACGCGCCCGGGTGATGCTTGTAGAAGTCGTAGACCTTCGACTCGAGATGGTAGATGTGATGGCGGCGCTTGAGTATGACTTTCGGGCTCAGTCGGAGTTCGCCGAGACGATCGATCACCCACGTGAGCATCATCACGCGACGTTTCGCGGCAATTGCGGCGACCAATATTCCTGACGCTGCAACCGCGGCGATGATCAAGAGCACGATGTATACAGACGGCGGCAACGGATATTGCAACAACATCACGACCGCACCACTCAACACGAAGAAGACGACCGAGAGGTTGTAGATCAGATTATCGACGACGAGCGCCGGCACGCCGTAAGTCAACGGCACTCGTTTTCTCAGCAGCGCGACTTTGGTCGCTTCGCCGAGCAGTGGACCAGTGAACGTCAGAAAACTGATTGCTTCCCCACCGAGACGTGCAGCGAATGCATTGCGAAAACTGATGCGACGGTGTTCCGCAGGCACGGCCGCCCGCATCGAGATCGTGCGCAGCACGTGACGCAACCCACTGAGACCGAGAATCACGAAGAAGCCGAAACCGATCCGCAGCAGTGCGTCGAAAAGCGGCTGCACACCGACGCGATTAATTACATAGATGAGTAGACCGAGGCCGAGCAGGAAGGCGAGCGTTTGCAGCCAAATGAGATAGCGGCGCGAATTGTTTTGCGTGGATTCCGGTTCTTCTGAGAGTTCTTCAGTTTCGCCGTTCTGCCAGCTATCTGCGAACTCTTCTGTCGATTCAATCAAGGCGATACAGTCGCTCCATTAGCTGTGGCCTTCGGTCTTTCGTGATCGGGCAACAGCTCTTTAACCACAGGTCCGGGGAATTTTCTGAAGCCCCGCTCCCAGAGTTCCGGTACAGGGCTGCTATCATCGCGTAAATTTCCAGTTAATGCCAACACGGTCGGCACAAAACTCAAACTGTCGTAAGGCGCTTCAATGTTCAGCGCGTGAGGAACGTTTGTCCTCGTTCCGCCTGCGACCATGAATGTCGAGTGTGTAGAGATGCGAAAGAACGACCCATGATTGCCGCCCGGATTGAAACCACGAACGTCGAAGTTCCAGTGATCCTGGGCCACAATCAACATATCAGGCTCAACCAGCTCACGCTTGCGCCGGGCATACTCTCGCATCAGCCGCTCATCTTCGCTTAGCTTCGGATCAGTCGTTGAAAGACGCTCGATATCGTGACGCGCGAGCTCTTCCTGGAGACCGATAAGGCCGTTCGAGTAGTGCGTCTTATGAAGAGCTTGCAGCCACTCACCGTCACTGTGCCATTGACTCAGCCAGGCGGTTCGATCCGCTCCCGGAATGTTCAGATTCGAATCTTCAAAGATCTGCAAAGGCAAACCGGCCTGCCAGCTTATCTCTTTGAACTGCAAACGCCCGCTCGCATCCTCAATGAGATTACTGATCGGCAGGTAGCGCAAACTCAACTCACCGTTAGCATCACGTCGCGAGAGTATGAGCGCTTGACGATTAGCGCCGGCAGTCACCCAGATTACGTCCGGATCGATGTCGCGCTCGTTTATCAACGGCAACACGAGATCGCGCGACAATCTCGTAGCGATGAGATCGATCGGGCGATTAGAGATTCCGCGCTGGACGTTGTTTCTTACCGAGACTCCCTGTAACAGCGAGAAGTAGTTGATGTGTACAAAGCTCTGTTCGAGATTCAGCGAGCCATCAGGATTCGCGACCAGTCCGTTTGGACCAACACCGGCGACGTAGTTCTGAAGTTCGTAAATGGTATTCCGGTCGCCCATCGACATCTGCGGAATGATGTCAGGAATTCTCACCTTGTTCGGCGCGAAGGCTTCTGACGAAAGCGTCAGCAGATTCTTCAACGTGCGCGCGTATTCGCTGTACTCCCTTTGCTCTGTTTGCCAGCGATCGAGTTGGACGAAAATGCGTTTCGAAGCATCATCGAGACCGGCGTCCTGCTGTTCTTTCGTAAACTTCTTTGGCTGCGCCAGCCACAGTTTGCGTTGTTCGATGATTGCACGATCGAGCGCTCCAAGTTCGTTCTGTAACTGTTTGAGATCTTTTTGCCAGTCAGCGCGTTTGCGATCGATCACGCCGAAGAATTCGTCGACGGCAGCCCGGTAAACAGGATCCGAAAGTCCGCCGCGCTGTAGTTCTTTCAGAAGAATGTGCAGCGTGTTGAGATCGCTGTCGCGCAGGTGCACCGACGCTCGTTCATTGCCGTCGAAATCGAGCATCGCAGTTGGATAAGCGGTGCTCTCGCCTTTGAGATAATACGTATCCGGCGTGGTCGTCGTGATTAGCGGAACAAACGGATTCACGCCTTTGATCGCGTAGTCGAGCATCAGCCGGCGCTTCGTGATGACGTGATGGCCGCCGCCGGCGCGGCTGCCGAGCAGCTTCACGAGATTGTAGCCCTGACTGTAGACACGCTCGTCCGTGTTGACGCCGTGATCGGAGATGAGAACCATCGCCGTTTCATCAGCCTCCGCGCTCTTCTGGATCGCAGTCCAGACCTGCCCGATCACAGAATCCATCTCTTTCAACACGGCGAGATGAGTTTGCTCGTCGTTGTTGTGGTGCGCGGCGTGATCGAAGTCTTCCATCATTAGATCGAGGTAATGGACCTTCGGATCGCCAAGCTTTGAAATCAACTCCTTGACGAGTTGATCGGTGATCGCGCTACGGATCTCGAATCCCATGGTCCACTCGTCAAACAGTTCTTTGGGCGAGCGGGTGAAACGATTTTGAAGACTTCGTTGTAGTGTTGAATAACGAGGATTTCGCAGGAAGATCGAATACGTTGTGTAACGTTCGTTGTGCGGATACGCATCGGACAACATCGGCAAGCCGAGCGAGTCCAGCACTTCAACAGCACGCATATCGATGCGACTGCCGTTAACTCCCGCGAGGTAGAGTGGAAAGAAGTTCAGATAGTCGTAAGAGTGCAGCGTGTAGCGATCGAATTCGACGTTACCTTTGATTTGCAGGTGCTGGCCGGTTTCGAGCATCGACCATGATGGAGCTGACAAGCTCATGCCGCGGACGTAGAAATTGGAGAGTCTTGCGCCGCGTTGGTAGAAGATGTGGTCGATCCAGGGCAGTACGCTCTTGCCGGATTGCGGGTCGCGTTGTTTGACGTAGCGATCCACGACATCGTAGGGCAGTCCATCGCATTTGACGATGACGATGCGTTTTGTTTGCGCGAGCGAGGAGCCAGCCGTGAGTAGTAAAAAAAGAACTACTCCTGCAAAGACGCAAAGGTGCAAAGCAGACGAGCTTATACACCGATGCGAAACTTTGCGCCGTTGCGCCTTTGCGGGAAAATTCAAGACAGACATCGTCAGGGTTGGCCCGTTATCACTGGCGCACCGCTGACGGTTGCGGCAACTGGCTGGACTCTTGGGGCACCACGAAGATATTCGCTTGCGAGATCTCTTAAGGCTTTGTCGACTTCGTTGTTCTGGGAGATGCGCAGCAATTCACTCTTAGCCTTCGAGCTGTGAATTCGCGCGAGGCCATCGAGACAGGCGCGACGTGTCTCGTCGTCTTTAGTGCGTGCAAAGATCTTCGCCGTGGCTGCGGCTGCATCGCTTCTAGCGTCGGAACCATGGGCGGCGATAAAGCGGATCGATCGTCTGACGTCTTCGAGATTCCACGTGATATCGATCTCGGCGCTCGACTTCGCGATCTGCTGCAGGAAACTGGTGTGATACTGGAGACGACGGGCAATATCCAGTCGGTCCTCCATGTCGGCCGCCAGCTCTTCGCGGTGCACGTATTTTCCGAAGCTCAGGACATTCAAAACACTGAAAGCGAGCCGCGCCTTGCCGCCATGCTCGAGTGGTGTCAACTCGGCGCGCCGATCCCGATCGAGTTTCGCACCCAATCCAGTCGGGTCTTTAGCGAAGGCGACGAGTGCGTTGTACTGCGCTGTCGCAATGTTTGCTTCAGCGTTCAGATCATTCTCGAAAGGATTGAGCGAGGTCTTTTCCAACCGGCCGCTCACTTCGGAACGAAGCTCAGGCTCCAGCGACGTATTCAGCGCGAGCAACAGCTTCAACTGCGAATAAGTGTGCAATCGCGAAGGTTGATTGATGTCCATGCCGCGCCGGCCGGTCACAAAATCAAATACCGTGCGGCCGAGAAAGAACGGCAGGTTTCCGAACTTCGATAACGACAGCATGTTGCGTGTCACGTCATTCAGCACGCGCCGCGACATTTCACGCTTCTTCGGATTGTAACTGTCGCGAAAATCGACGAGGAGCATCGGGATCTTCGGATTATCAAGACCGTAGAGTCCGAGCGGAATCATCTCTACTGCTTCGGCGCCGGGAGTTTCACTATCAACCGGCTGATTCTCGGAATCGAAGTATCTCGTTTCGACGTAGCCTTTCCAGTTCAACAGTCGCTTGTCAGTCCACGGATTTGCGACGTTCAGAAAACGACTGCTGTAACGCGGCGAGCCCTGTAGTTTGACGAGATCGCGTTTGGCGACCCAGAGCAGCGCATGCGTTGCACTGCCATCGGGCATCAACAATGGTTCGAAGTAAAGCGATTCGGATTCAGCGCGCTGGCGCAGGAGTTCCCAATTGTGTCCGCGTTCATCGCGCGTTTGAGTTGTTTTCTTCGTGTAGTAATTCTGTAAATGTGAATCGTCAACCAACCCGCCAAAGGTCTTATCACTCAGCAGCAGTCGCCCCTGAATGGCCGCCATCTCCGACTGAGTGAAAACTGATTCGCCTTTCACTGCCTGGTACAAAGCCAGCACTGACAGTGCCCTGATGATATGCGAGCGTCGATAGTCGCTAGTGTTACGACGATACGAACTGGTCGAAGCTTTGATCGGGGTTCCGTAAGTATCGAGCAGAATGTTTTGCAGAGCGACCCAGAAGATCTTGTTCCAGACTTCGTTTTCCGGCGCAGCGAGATCAATTGCCGGCGGTGGAACTTTATCTAGTTTTTCTTTGTTTTCGACACGCGCGTAGAAGAAGGGAATCGCGGCCGCGAGGCGTTGTTTCATCGTCGGGCGCGTGTAGGTTAACGGCCAGACGTAGCGCAGACGATTGTTCTCAGTGTCGTTGTCGCCAAGAGTGTCGCGCAAAATAGACACCAGCGGAACCCAGTTGTCGTTTTCAGTAGACTCAAGACCGGCGAGTCTCGCGTGAACAGTAATCAGTTCGGCCCCGCCGGGAACCTCGATCCGCTCCAATCGGAGGATCTGAGAAAGTGCTGACGCCGGGTCGCTTTTGTTGGCTTCAGGGGCGTTTGGTCCCTGAGCCCTGATGATTGTCGAGGATAGCGGTGAGACAACGAGCAGAAAAGCCAGGAATAAGCTCGCCCTCAGGTGCCAGTGCCTACGGCTTCGAATCGTCATCCTTCTTCGTTCGCAATAGCAACAAAATCTGGCAGATGGGGAGTTTGTACTGCATCCTAAACTACAACTCTGAACAGAGTCCGAAAGAAAGCCTAAGTTTCGGTTTTCCAACTGCAATATCCATGCCCGCAACGGCTGCAAATTAATATACATTACTCTCGGCCCTCTTGGACCGATTTTGTGTCAACGCTATGACAGCTCTTGCATTGTAACAAGCCACAAAGAGCACAAACGCCACAATTGAAATGAGCCTCAGTTGCGCCTCGTGCGTCTTTGTGGCTCCGTCTCCGAAGACGATTATTCGGTAAGTAGTGTTAACCGGGAAACTGGTAATTGTTACAGGTTGGACTACCGCGGTACACCGGTGTGGCCGGAGGTTTGGCTGGCTGTTTCGCCTTCTTGCGCGTCCTTTGCAGGGGCTTCCCAACCGGAACGCTCGAGCAGCCCTGTACTAAAGCGAATGGGAACCGCGAAGTTTGAGGCTTGGTTTTCAGTGAAGACAGCGAAGTTCACACCGATCACACGACCTGAAGGACCAAATAGCGGCGCGCCCGATCCGCCCTCCGCAGTTCGTGCGTCGTATACGATTCTTCGAACGTCGAGATCGGTAATGCTGCCCTGAGTTGTGAGAGGTTGAATACGCTTCGTCTCGGCAAGATAAGCAAGCTGGGCCATCGGCGAGCCATAACGCTGTTGAATACCTCGCGACTCCGCCTCATCCAACAGCGCGAGCAGACGATCGGGGCCTGATGGATAACCCATCATCACCACTGTCTTGCCGACTGCAACTGCGTCCGGATCGGTTTCCAGCGGCAGGATCGGAATCGTTTCCGGAATCTCCGGAATATCCAAAACACAAACTGCCAGGTCGTCTTTCTGACCGGCGACTTTGAACTTGAGCGGGATCGCCTGAGCGATGTTGGGAAAGTAAGCAATCAATTTTCGCAGACGCGGTTGAGCGTTGACACTGCCGCCGATACTTTGGGCGCGTTCGTCAGCAATCCACGGTTGTGCGATGTGGCGGTTAGTCAGCACGAACCCTTGTCCGACATGAAACCCGGTGCCGACAAACTCAAACTCAGCAATTGCGGCATTACCCTCAGGCGTCAATGCTTCGGGCGCGTTGCCACTCTGAATCGCTGCGCCACTGTCGCTCATCTGTGCTTCGGCGTAACGCAGTGGTCGCCCCGTTCCTGCTTCAACGTAGTAGAACGAACCTGCAATCAGGCAAACACCACTGCCGTATTCACTGCGCAGCTTCACCGCAAGCGACAAACTCGCCTGGATCTGTCTGTTTGATTGGTCGATGTCGCTGATCTGCTCATTTGTTTTGGAGACCTGATCTCTCATCTGGCCGAGCTGAACTCGTTGCTCGTCAATCAGCCGGCGACTTCGCTGAAGCTCCTTGTACATCGCGAAGCCGAGGTAGAGCATGCCGCCGGCCAGGGCGATGACGATCCCAAACACAATTACCTTGGTGCTCGGATTGATCTCACGCACCAGTTCGCGAGTAAACTCGCGCAAAAAAACTTTGGCATCGTCGCGTCTGGCTGTGGCTGCGGATTCGATTGCGGCGGCTTCGATAAACGGCGCCACGTGCGTTTCGCGCGGCGCTCCGGGCACTACCGCCGGTAGCGCGCGGACCGGATAGAAGTGGAGTATCAGCTCAGAATCGTCGATGCGAAGTTCGTCACCGTCGTTGATCTCGCTGCCTGAACTGACGGGTTGACCGTTCAGAGTAAGCGGGGTCACCGGGTCGATGTCCGTCACACGATAGGAACCATTCGTTCGGTTCAACTCGAGCAAAACTACATTTGCGGCGCTTTTCGGCAGAGTGGAAGAGCGGAGTCGCAGGTTACAGTTTTCGGAGCTGCCAATGCGAATGCTATCGTCGGAGAGGATTTCGGTATGCCGGTCTTCGCCCGAGGAGATGTGGATAACCAGGCCGGTTGCCATAAAGTGTTACGAACTGAAAAACCTCAATCACGAAGCGAGCGCCCGGATCCGACCGCCTAACAGCTTGCGCGGTTATCTCCGGCCGCCCTCGATGACATTCTACAATGAAGTGGAGCGAAAGGGTTAACTAATCGCGTGCGCAGTGTTAGCATAACTGGCGAAAGAAGGAAGTAAACTTGGAATTCATTGACGACCGCGAACGTTTAATTCAGTTGGCGCCGATCGTTGCCGCTGACATTCAGTATCACGTGTTTGTTTGCACCGGGAAGTCGTGCTCAGCCGTTGATAGTCCGGAAGTGAAGAGTGCTTTTGAGCGTGAGTTGAGAGCGCGCGGGTTGCAGTATGGCAAGGAAAAGAAGGGTTGCAATCCGAAGGGTTCGGTAGTGTTGACTGAATGCGCGTCAGTTGGTTTTTGCGCGATTGGTGCGGCAGTGATGGTCTATCCCGATGGTGTTTGGTACGCGCAAGTGCGAGCCGGCGACGTTCCTGAGATCGTCGAGGAGCATATCGTGAATGGACGCCCCGTCACACGGCTTGCGCTGTTGAAGGTTGCGGCTCCGGCGCAGAAGTAACGGTTTCGTTTTTCCAACGCAGGGCTGGTTTGCGCGCGGCCGCAGCCTCATCCAGACGACCGATGCGCGTGTTGTGAGGCGCATTCAAAACCAGTTCCGGATTTTCCACCGCCTCACTGGCAATCGATCTCATTGCCGCGATGAACTGATCGAGTTCCTGACGGCCCACCGATTCCGTCGGCTCGATCAGCATTGCGCCCTGCACGATCAACGGGAAATAGATCGTCATCGGATGGAAGCCGTAGTCGATCAAACGTTTGGCGATATCGAGTGTGTGAACTCCTTTGCGCGATTGTCGTTTGTCAGTGAAAACCACTTCGTGCATCGGTGAACCGGCGAACGGTTTGTCGTAGTCCTGGACCAGACCCGCGGCGATGTAACGCGCGTTGAGCACGGCTGCTTCGGTTGCTTCGCGTAAACCATCGTTGCCGTGCGTGAGTGTGTAGGCGAGTGCGCGCAGCATCATGCCGTAGTTTCCCAAGAATGCTTTGACGCGGCCGATTGACTGCGGCTGATCGTAGTCGAGTCGAAACGTCGAGTCAGACGACTTCACGATGCGCGGCACGGGCAGAAACGACTCGAGCTCTTTAGTGCAGCAACATGGACCACAGCCTGGTCCCCCACCTCCGTGTGGTGTCGAAAAAGTCTTGTGTAAGTTCAGGTGGATGACGTCGACGCCCATGTCGCCTGGTCGAGCGACGCCGACGAGTGCGTTCATGTTGGCGCCGTCCATGTAAACGAGGCCGCCTGCTTCGTGAACGATGTCGCAGATCTGTTTGATGTTGGTTTCGAAGAGACCGAGCGTGTTGGGGTTGGTCAACATCAAACCAGCGACCTCGCCGTGTGCGCAGAGTTCGCGCAGGTGATCCAGATCCGTTAGACCTTCGGCTGTTGACCGGATCGTTTTCACTGAAAAGCCACTGAGATGCGCCGAGGCTGGATTCGTTCCGTGTGCTGAATCGGGAATCAGCATTGTGCGTCGATGCGAAGCGGCGGCGCCATCACGTTGATCGAGAAACGCACGGATGATCATGATGCCGGTCATCTCGCCGTGCGCGCCCGCGGCTGGTTGCAGCGAGATGCCCGGCAGACCGGTGATTTCCGCAAGGTGTTCCTGTAGTTCGTAAATCACCTCGAGCGCGCCTTGCGCATCCTGCTCGTCAGTCAGCGGGTGGAGGTTAGCGAAGCCCGCGATTCGCGCCACACGCTCATTGAGACGCGAGTTGTATTTCATCGTACACGAGCCGAGGGGGTACATGCCGAGATCGATTGAGTAGTTCCAGGTTGACATCCGAATGAAGTGACGGATCACGTCAACTTCGCTCACTTCCGGCATGCCTTCGAGATCGTCGTCACGACGAAACTCCGCGGGAATGTTCAATTCAACTTCATCGACGTCGAGCGCAGGCAGGCGATAACCGATGCGCCCGGTTTGCGAGCGCTCGAAGATGAGCTGCTCGTTTGGACTGATATGACTAGTGACTTTAGTAATTGCTGTGGTCATGGGACCTGTATTGTTCCGAGAGCGTCGATCAACGCTTCGATCTGCCGGCGGCTATTTGTTTCCGTTACGCAAACGAGAAAATCATTTGGACGATCCGGCATAAATCGCGACAGCGCAATGCCGCCGTCTATTCCTTTTTCGTTACCCAAACGCGCTAATAAGTCGATTGCCTTATGTGGTCCACGGACCACAAACTCGTTGAAGAATGGACCAGTGAAGGGAAGTGAATAGCCCTTCACTCCGGCAATCGCGCGCGCCGTGTACGCAGCTTTTTGCGCAGACTGTTTGGCGGCTTCCTGAACGCCACGCCGGCCCATCGTTTCCAGGTACACAGTCGCAGCCAGTGCGATCAAACCTTCGTTTGTGCAGATGTTTGAAGTCGCCTTCTCGCGACGAATGTGCTGTTCGCGTGTGGCAAGCGTGAGCACGAAGCCGCGATTGCCTTTCTTGTCGTAAGCTTCGCCGACGAGGCGCCCGGGAATCTGCCGCGCATACTTCTCGCGCGTGGCAAATAAACCAACGTACGGACCACCAAACGACAGCGGCACGCCAAACGACTGTCCTTCAGCCACCACAATGTCAGCGCCACACGCGCCGGGCGACTTCAAAAGCCCCAGCGACATCGCTTCGGTAATTGTGACAACCAGCAACGCACCCTTCGCATGCGCCGCATCAGCCAGTGCCTGAAGATCCTCGATGCAACCGAAGAAGTTCGGTGATTGGACCACGAGCGCCGCGGTGGAGTCGTCAATCGCTTCCGCTAACCCGCGCGCGGATTGACCCGTCTGTTCGTCAAAGGGAGCCAGTTCGAGGTGAATTCCTGCATGTTGAACGTAAGTTCGCACTACTTCGAGATACTGCGGATGCGCAGCGCTCGAAGCGATCACTTTCGAACGTCGCGTGACACGCTCGGCCATCAGCACCGCTTCGGCCAAACCGGTCGAGCCGTCGTACATCGACGCATTCGCCACTTCCATGCCCGTCAACTGGCACACGAGAGTTTGAAACTCGAAGATAGTTTGCAACGTGCCCTGTGAAATTTCAGGCTGGTAAGGCGTGTAAGCAGTGAAGAATTCAGACCGCGTAAGAATGTGATCGACGATAGTCGGAATGTAATGGGAGTAGGCGCCTGCGCCCTTGAAACTTACACGGCGCGCTCCGGCGTTGCGAGCGCCCATCTGTTCGAATCGATCGAGCAGTTCTATTTCCGAAAGTGCCGCGGGAGTGTTGAGCGGTCGTTGTAGACGTAGATCCTGCGGGATCGAATCGAATAGTTCTTCGGCCGATCCGAGCCCAATTGCTTTCACCATTTCCGTGCGCTCTTCCGGCGAGTTAGGAATGTAGCGCAAGTTATTCTGTCTCAGCTTTCGTAAAGTCTTCGTATTCAGCAGCCGTCAACAGACTATCGACCTCGCCGGGATTCGACATCTTCAGCCTGACCATCCAGCCACTGCCGTAAGGATCCGTATTGACTGCCTCAGGTTCGTCCGCGAGCGATTCATTGATCTGCGCTACGACGCCGGCGATCGGAGTGAAGACTTCCGAAACCGCTTTCACCGACTCAACTGACCCAAACGGTTCATTAGCTGAAAACTCCTCGCCGGCTTTCGGCAATTCAACGTACACTACGTCACCCAGTGAGTTCTGCGCGTAGTCAGTGATGCCGATGATGGCCACATCACCATCCACTCTCACCCATTCGTGATCTTTGCTGTAGTGCAGGTCTTCCGGAACGTTCGCCATGGATCCTCCATCCTAGCTATTTAGCTCGTTTATAAAACGGGGTCTTGACTATTTGCGCGCCAACCAACTTTCCACGGACGTCAATCTGAATCTGCTGCCCCACATTCGCAAATTCGATCGGAACGTACGCAAGGCCAATATTCTTTTTCAGAAATGGCGCTGGACTGCCGGACGTTACTTGTCCAACTCGTTCGCCATTGATGACCACGTCCTGGTGATCGCGCGCGATGCCGCGCTCTGTTACCTCAAACCCGACCAGCTTGCGCTTCACGCCTTCCTGCTTTTGTTGCGCGAGTGCTTCGCGACCGGTGAAGTCGCCCTTATCGAGTTTACAAATCCAACCGAGGTTTGCTTCGAGCAACGTGGTTGTATCGTCGATGTCGTTGCCGTAAAGCGCCATGCCGGCTTCGAGTCGCAACGTGTTGCGTGCAGCGAGGCCACACGGAATTACGCCGGTTGGTGAACCGGTGTCGCCGGCATCGAGAATCTTGTTCCAGAGTTGCTCGGCGCGGTCGGCCGGCGCATAAACTTCGAAGCCATCTTCACCGGTGTAGCCGGTGCGCGAAACGATTCCGTCGATGCCGTCAACGCGACCGGGAGTGAAGTGGTAATACTTGATCTCTGCCAGTGGCACGTCAGTCAACTTTTGCAGGATGGTTTGTGCGTCCGGACCTTGCAGCGCGAGTTGGCAATAATCGGCGCTGACATTTTTCAAATCGACCGAATCGCCGGCATGATGCGACTTAATCCATTCCCAGTCTTTTTCAGTCGTGCTGGCATTGACGACGAGCAGCAGATGGTCTGCGGCCAAGCGATAAACCAGCAGGTCGTCGATGACGGTGCCTTGTGGCGTTGTCAGTGCTGAGTACTGCGCCTGGCCATCGACGAGTTTGCTGACGTCGTTTGACGTGATGCGATTGACGAAAGCGACAGCCTCGGCGCCACGAACATCGACCTCACCCATATGAGAGACGTCGAAGAGACCGGCGTGGTTACGCGTGCGTAGGTGCTCCTCGATCGTTCCGGCTGGATATTGCACAGGCATATCCCAGCCGCCGAAGTCGACCATGCGAGCACCCAGCTGCCGGTGGGCGCTGTTGAGTGGAGTTTGTTTTAGTTGCGGAGCCGTTGCGGTCAATTCAATCACCACGCGCGCCCGAGTTATTAAGCGAGGCGTTGTTTTAATTAGGTAATAACAGGTGAAGCCGCAACGTAGCATGCGCAGTCCGGTGCGTCAAGCGAGGGCGTCCTCCGGTGAGACATCTGGACCTAACCACCAGCTCGGTTAACTAAGTTGTTCTATAAGACAGCGGCGCGAGGACATCGACGGACCTAGAGAAGTGGGTTAGCGCATTCGACTCCTGTGGCGCATTAAGTCAATTAAATTGTCGGCTGGGAATCAGAAGTTTTGACCGTAGACTTCAACCCTTGGTCCGCCAAACGCGAACAATACGCTCATCGTGTCGGGGCGGTGGTCGTAGATGGCTCTGCGAAAGGGAGTATTCCGACGTAAGGCGTACTCCAAGTCATCCAACTTACGAAGGTCACGAGGAAGTTTTTCCACGGCAGACAGCGATGCGGCGCCGTTACTAAAAACAGTGACTTTCACAAGCATGTCGTCAGCATCAGCGTTGTGATCATAGCTTGTATGCTGCGGTGAGTAAGTGCGGGTGAAATCAGCGAGAGCGCCCTTTGGATCAAAACTGGGCAAGTCCACGGCGGGAGAAGATTCCGAGCCCACGGGCTGGTACAAGTCGTAGCCAGGTATAGGACGAACGGTGCGCACCACATACGAGTCGTCGTTATACAACCCGCCATTGTTGAGAGCTGCTTCACGCAGTGCAATGAAGTGGGGGCGCAACGCAGTAAACATCAGGAAGAACAGAATGACTGAAGCGAAGGATCCAACTGAGTAAGGCATCAGACGCGGTTCGAGGAAACGTGTCACACGCCGACTCAACGACAGTTTCGGCGCCCGGCGAGCCGCAGCCTCAATCGTCAACAGATCTGTGATTGTTTCAGCGAGACCTGCCGGCGGTATGGGCCGCGTCATCATCTTCAGACTACGCGTCAACGAACGCAGCTCCGCCACCTCCGCTCGACACACCGGGCAACGATCCATATGGTCATCGATTGCTACTCGAGCCGGCAGAGATACGCAGTCGTCGACATACAACGAAAGCGTCTGTCTGGTTTCTTCGCAAGTCATAAAAGACATTTTAATTGCCTGTACTTCGGATGGCTGATCGGCCCCGGCTGCTCCCTTTGGTTAAAAGAAGCAACTCCGACAAGTCCAGGTCAACCCCTCAGGCTTGAGGCGAGCGAAGCTTAACGGGTGTTGCTGGCCACGTTTTCAATACGCCCTCTTCATGCCACTACGGAAGCCTTGAGCCCGCCGTTTTCTCACTTCGACCCATTTGGCACCGAGTTTCGTGAGCCGGGGCGGATCAGCCATCCGACATTCAATTACAAAGATCCTTCCAGCTTGCGCCGGAGTTCCTGGCGACCTCGCGCCAGTCGAGACTTTACAGTTCCTATGCTGATATCGAGCGTGGCCGCGATCTCTTCGTAGGCAAAACCTTCGATGTCCCTCAAGATCACCGCTTCTCGATAGATTCGCTTCAAAGTGCTCAACGCCTTTTTCAAAGCCTGTTCTCGTTCACTGAGCAGAGTGTCCTGTTCCGGATCCCTGACAGTGTTGGCTTTGAGCGTTGCCACTAAACCAAGGCGCCCACCGCCGATTTCGGGCGCATCGATCGAGATAGTCGCTTCACGACGTCTGCGACGCCACCAGCGCCAGCGATTGCGTGCCTGGTTGATCGCAATGCGGTAAATCCACGTGCGCAGGTCTGATTCGCCTCTAAAGTGACCAATGCTCTGGAACGCTCGCAGAAATGTTTCCTGGGTCAGGTCACGAGCTTCCTCGACGTTTTCAGTCAACCGGTAAAGCAACCCAAAGATTTCGCCTGAACGTTCGTTGACGAGGGTCTCAAAGGCGGCCGCGTCGCCACGCTTCAATTTTTCAATGAACTGGGTCTCAGCCTGTGGCCGTACGTCAGCTACGGCTGCCGGAGCAACCTGCTCTAATTCGACTTGCCCGCGGAGGACTATTGGTTCTCCGTAGCTCACTGATCACCCCCTGGGGCGGGAATCAGAGCAGTAAATTTTTGCCCATTCCCGGACAGGCTGCCCCTTAGACACCCAGGCCTGTTCTTTTGTTCCCAAGGTTCTGGGAAAAAATCCATACATGTCTTAGATGCGTTCACTGATGCCGCAAGCAATCCGTGTAATCTGTGGATACGGCTTCTTGACAAGTTTTTGCGCGCCCCATTAGAGTGATATTTTCCGCTAATCATACACCTAACAGAACGCAGCCGACTACGCAGGCTTGCAAGAGGAAAACAAGTGGCAAAGTATAAGAAAAAGCGTGCGCGCGAGCTTCAGCATGACCGTTTCCGCGACACGACCATGGGCTTTTTTGACCGGCTGGGTGACGCCCTCGAAGGTAAGGGACGCACGATTCTCTACGGCCTCGGCGGGCTCCTGCTCGCGGGCTTACTGGTCATCCTGTTCGTTAAGTGGAATCACAAGAAGAGTAATGAAGCGCGCGAGGCTATGGGTCGAGCGATAACCATTACCAAAGCTCCAGTTATGGCCACGCCGATAGCAGGCACCACTGAACTCACTTTCAACAGCGACGTGGAACGTGCACAAAAGGCGATCGCGGAGTTTGAGAAAGTGGCAGCGAAATACGGCGATCCTTACCGAACGGAATCCCTCTATTTTATTGCCTCAAACCGCTTAGTTCTCGATCGTCCAAAAGGTTTGACCGAACTGGAGCAATTATCGAAGAGCAACGTCGCCGAAGTCGCTACACTCTCGAAATTTGCACTCGCTCAGGCAAAGGAGAGCGATGGCAAACTCGATGAAGCGGCTCAGCTTTATACCGAGCTCGCCAAGCTAAACAGCCCTACCGTCAGTGCTGAAACAGCCAATCTCCGGCTCGCAAAGGTTTACGAGAAACAAGGCAAGAAGAAAGAAGCTGCTGATGTGCTGTTTAATATGGTAGACGCATCGCGCAAGGCGAAAGGCCCGGACAACCAGCCGATTCCCACTTCTGCTGCGGCCCGACAAGCTGCGGACGAGTTGCAAAAGCTCGATCCGGATCGCTACGCACAGCTACCACCAGAAACTCCCCCTGTTTTAGCCGGTTAATACATCCGGTGAATGGATAATCTTACTCATTCACTCGTCGGACTGACTGCGGCTAAGGCGGGGCTCGAAAAACTTTCTCCGGGCGCAACCGTGCTCTGCCTGCTCGCGGCGAATGCTCCCGATGCAGACATCATCGTCCTCGCGTTTGGCGACAGGTGGGACTTCCTGCAACATCATCGCGGTATTACTCATGCAATCGTCGGTGTCATAGCTCTGGCGATTCTCCTGCCGTTGATCTTCTACTCTGTTGACCGGCTCTGGTCACGTTTTCGAGATAGACCACCGGCGGTCAGACTTCAGGGGCTGATGCTGGCTTCATTCATTGTCAGCGCCACACATCCATTACTCGATTGGACTAACAATTACGGCATCCGCTTTCTGTTGCCGTGGAGTCAGAAGTGGTCTTACGGCGATCTTGTGTTCATCGTCGATCCTTATCTTTGGCTGATTCTCGGTGGCGCGGCGTTTTTATTAACCGCACGAACGAGGTTTTTGAAATTCACCTGGGCGGCGATTGCGGCGGTGCTTACGTTTCTCATCGTAGCGAGTCCGCGCAGCAGTATGTTGCCGCATCCGTGGCTGATTGCCGTTTTGTGGATCCTCGTGTTGCTGACGTTGATAGTGCTTTTTGTCATAAATGCGCGCGAGCGATGGGGTGGCAGGATTGCTTTCGCAGCGTTTGCCCTCGTGCTTTGTTATTGGACTGTCTTAGCGTTCGCTCATGCACGAGCGTTGGAGCGCGGAGGTGAAGAAGCCACGCGAGTGGCGAGTGCTAATGGCGAAGTAGTGGACAGGCTCGCCGCGATGCCGAGACTCGCAAATCCATTTCGCTGGGACTTCGTATTCGACACCGATCGCGCCACCTACCGCTTTGACGTCGGCGTGACGGGCGACGCGCGTATTGGCAACGCTGTTCGTTATGAAAAACCAACAGGTGAACTAAAAGCGGCACTCGATTCGATTGCACAGCAAAAACCGGTTCGTGTGTTCCTCGGCTTTGCACGATTTCCGGTGCTGCAACTCAGCGATCGCGATTGCGTCACGCGCACTCTCGTTCAATTGGCTGACTTGCGTTACACTGAGCCCGGCGGATCGCGCGGCAGTTTCTCCCTCGAAGTGCCCGTTGATTGTCCGAGCGAGCAGTCAGGAAAATGAGCGAAACGAAAGAGTTTAATACCTTACCGGTCCTCTCCGAAGTTCAGGAAGAACGGGAGCGTGCGCAAAAGCGACCGACAATCGCGAGTGTGCGCAATTCGCCTGGTCCATACATAGCTTTTGCGAGTGTAGTTACTTTCATTGCCGCACTCGCGCTGCGCGCCCATCAGGATGCGTTTGCATTGATACTAATCGGTGCTGCCTGGCTCATCGTTCCAGTGATTGCTCTCAGCGATCGAATTGTGTTTGACGGCGCATTACTCAGACGCCAGGGTCCCATCGCGTCGTTGCTGCATCTGTTGTTTAGTTATCGCAAGCAACTTGCAATCGACGACTTCGAGACAGTGGAGACGCAGGCAGTGCGCACGTTGCGGCGCGGAGGCCGCGTACGCTACCGCTATCGCACGCAGATCACCGGCAAAGGAAAAGAGTTTGTAATCGTTTCCGGCGGGCGCGACTATCGCAAGCTGGTGCACCAACTGTTTCCTTTAATCCACGAAGGCAAACTCGACAATCGCAGCCGTGACCTGCGCGACTATCTCAACGATCCGGCGTTTCTCAATCGCAAAACGCAGCTATCGCAGCTTGCTCCGTCAGACCTGCTCGACGTCACCAAGCCTGATTTCAAACTCGGACGGAAACTGAAGCGTCCTGCCGCTGTTTCGGAAACTCCACCGACGCCCGAGGAGCTTGAAAGAGCTTTACTCCTTCGTCGTCTCGGCAACGAATTGCGCGTGTCTGGTCGTTTGCGTGAAGCAGGCGAGGCGTTCCGGCGCGCGTTGAACGTCAGACCACATGGCGCGTGGTTGATTTACGACCTTGCGCGACTACTGCGCTCGCAAGCGAGTGCGCAGGCCGATGCGCGTCTATTCTCGAGAGCGAGAGCAGCGTTGCGTCTGGCAAGTATGCGCGCGAAAAACGACATCGTTTTGTTGCCGCTGATTGGCGAGAGTTTTCTGGAGTGTGGTGATGCAACACATGCGAGGCGTGCGTTGCAGAAAGTTGTCGAGCTGGATAGCGGCAACTTCAAGGCGCGCGTAGGTCTGGCAGACATCGCGCTACGGGAAGGGAAGTTGGCCCACGTTATTCATCACTACCAGGAAGCGGCGCGCGTTAGTTCAGAGCAGTCACTCGCGCGTTATGCTCGCGGTGAGAGTGACTATTACATGCAGTTGAATAACGATGATGATTATCTCGCCGCGGAATTGCGGCGGATTAACTGGCTGCAAAACGTCACTCGCATTCGTCGCCTCGCGTTGCGAGTGACGAATGCGAGTGTGTTACTGGCGCTGATTGGTGGTTTTGTCGATCCCATCGCGGGAAGCTTAGGTTGGTCGATTGCCTCGTCAGCGTTGATTATCTGGTTGCTGACCTTAGCCGGCACCAGGATGCTCTTCACTCGCTCCAAACCCTCTACATAAATTAGCCACGGATTACACGGATAAATCCGGATCTAATCCGCGTCATCTGCGGCTAGACTTTCTTCCGTTTTGAAGTAGGTTTCTTGGGTGCAGGCGTGATCGTTCTCGCCTGTTGCTCCGCTGCTGACGCTACTGCATACGCCTGCACCGGCTCCGGATTCAACAATGCATCCCAACGATAACGAGGTCTCTCTCTGTTCTCGCTGAGTCGCCTGAACACCAGATCGATAACCGCACTAACAATCCAGTTGTGATAAAACTCGCCCACTGAAGCCAACTCCGCATCAGGCGCGGGATTCATGAAGTCGATCGCGTAAGGAACGTTGTCCTTGATCGCGAACTCTACAGTGTTGATATCGTAACCGAGAGCCGTGCAAAGCGTGCGAACGTCTTTGGCGACTCGATCCGCGAGTGCCGGTGCGAGGTAGTTGGGGTTGTGTACGTATTGCTCACCTGACAAGTATGGTTTGCGCGGATCGTAAGCCATGATCATCACTTCCTGCTGGCCCACACAGTAACATCTGACAAACTGTTCAAACTCGATCGACTCCTGCAACGTCATGCAAAGCGTGTTTGTCTTGTCGTACTCAGTCCAAAGTTCTTCGAGTGAGTTGATCTTCGAAACGTTCTTCCAGCCGCCACCGTCAAACGGCTTCATGAACGCCGGTAAACCGACGTAATCGATGATGCCCTGCCAGTCGAGGGGAAACTCGAGATTGCGCAAACTCTCGCTGACGATACCTTCGATGTAGTCTTTTTGCGGCAGCAGCACGGTCTTGGGAATTGCGACGCCGAGCTTTTTGCCGAGTGAATAGTTGAAAAACTTATCGTCCGACGACCACCAGAAAGGATTGTTGATGATGATCGTTCCTTCGAGCGCCATACGCTTCAAAGTGGCTCGATAGTACGGCACCTCGTGCGAGATGCGATCGATCACGAGGTCGTACTTTGGCGGGTCGTCGTACTTAATGCCGCCGAGCTTGATGTACTCGGCCACGACGTCGCCGCGACCGCGTTCATTAATGCCTGAAATGAGTGCCTCCGGGAACGTCTTTTCCCGGCCTACGAGAACTCCTACCCGCTTCATATCTATTTGATTGTCCTTTCGCGAAAATCAAGCAAAATACCCGCGCCGCTGGTGCTTGTCAAACAGGCATCGTGGGCCGCATCGGCAGCATCCATGAAACGGCCGACAAGGTAGATGGGGCTGAAAAGGCATTTTTAACCGCCTGTGTTACAATCCGGCCTCAACGTTGGCTTTCCCCGGTTGGCGCCGTCCAAAATGCGGCAATCTGAATTCAAGGAGAACGGGTACATTTGTTTCGTCCATTCCTGGCCCTCATAGCTCTAGGTGCGTTCCTTGTTGCGATGGCCTTGCCCGATACAATGCAGGCGGCGCGAGGGCAGCAAGACGCAAAGCAGCAAGATACTAAGCAGCAGGACGCTAAACAGGACAACAAAGGGGCCGAAAAACCTAAACAAGACTCGAAAGAGAAGTTTACGGCTGAACAGATTGTTGAGTCGGTTATCTTCCTTTACGGCACGCGCCCCGGTCTCGAACAGATCCGGAAGAATGGCGTTGAGCGCGGCAAGATAACTCGTTATCCTGCCGAAGGTAACCCGGACCAGGCAGACTACGAGCGACGTTTTGTTCGCGGTGAGAACCTCGATAAAGACAAGATCCGCCTCGATCAGAAGTTACCCACGATGGAGTATTCGCTGATTTTCGAAGACGGGAAATTGTGGGGGTTAATCAACGGCGCCGCCTTTACGCCTCGTCAGGACGCAACCTCCAGTTTCATTTCCCAACATCATCACAGCCTTGACACCTTGCTGCGATACAAAGAATGTGGTTCAACGATCACACTCAATGGCAAAGAGCAGCAAAAAGGGCTTGATCTCTATGTTATCGATCTGGTTGACAAAGAAAAGCGAAAGACACGGTTTTACATCAGCGCCCGCTCGCTGCGCGTCCTTTGGCTGGAGTATGAGGAAGGTCCTCCGGGCGGAGTGCCAGTGAAGTACACCCGAAAATTCCTCGATTATCGAATCGTGCAGCAGACGCTCGCGCCGTACCGGATCGTGTTGTTGGAAAACGGGCGCGAAAGCCAGGTGACGAACGTACTCACGATCACCTACGGCGTCAAAGTCAGCGACTCCATCTTCAAAAATCCAAACGGTTAGTTCTCTGCGGTTCTCTGCGTACGTCTGCGGTCTCTGCGTAAAAAAGGGCCGTTTCAGCGCAGAGATCGCAGAGGTACGCAGAGAACCGCGGAAATAGTAAACTCACTTTCGGAACTTACCCGAAAAACTGGCGTGTACTTCGTGGTGTGAGAGCCACCTGCCCTGATGAATACGTTGACTACCATCAATGAGCTGGGCTTCGCCCCGGCGCTACAGCAGGACGTGCTGGAGGATACGACCTCCGATCATGCCCTCCTGGAAGCGACTCGAACCGGGGATCAGGACGCCTTCGCGGAGTTGGTTAGTCGTTATCGAAACCAGATCACGAGCTACATCTACCGGATGACCAACGATTACGACGGCGCCGTGGATCTGGCTCAGGAGACTTTCGTGAGGGTTTACAGGGCCGCTGACAGGTATCAAAGGAGTTACGCCTTCTCGACTTATATCTACCGGATTGCGACCAATCTCGCTATCAGCGAACTCAGAAAACGAAAACGCCGCAAGCTCGTTTCGCTGACGGGATTCTTTCAGCAAAACGACGGCGCCGAGGCGCAGGAGTTAAATCCGCCGGACACACGTCCTTTGCAGGATTCGGAGCTCGTCGATACCGAACGGCGCAATGCGGTGCAACGGGCGATCAGCACGCTGCCGGAGAAATATCGCGCGCCACTGATTCTGCGCGACGTCGATGGCCGCAGCTACGACGAGATCGCGCGCATCCTGGAGACGAGCGAGGGGACAGTGAAGTCGAGAATCAGCCGTGCACGTGGCTTTCTTCGTGAAAAGATGCGGGCCTATTTGTAGGTGAAGAAGTTATGAGAAAAAACAATTGTGAAGCGATTCGTCAGGAACTCGACGAGTTGATGCTCGACGAGACGAGTAGTGCTGCGGTGGTGGACCACCTGCGAGAGTGTGCCGCGTGTCGTGAGTTTAATGAGAAGCAGACGAGGCTGCGACAGATAGTCGGCAGTCTCGGTACAGTCTCGGCGCCGCCGGATTTTGATTTTCGACTGCGTGCGCGGTTGGCGAATGATGCAGGTGGCGCCGCGTTTCATTTCTGGCCACTCGCGCGCCGGGGTCTTGCGTTTGCGGCAGTGTTGCTCGTTTTTGTGGTGGGAGCGATCCTGATACGAAATGTTTTCAATCGACCGGGCGAAAATAAGCAGATAGCGACTACGGACCAGCACCACACACCAGCGGCGCCGCAGCCGGTACAAACAGTCGCGCCGCAAGAGCAACAGCCGAATCCAGCGCCGCCATTGTTGGCATCATCTTCCGAACGACGGCCGCAACCGATCAGGACCGAACGGCCTGCGCGAATCAAACGATCTTTGGTCGCGGAAGATTTCAGCAGCCAGCGCGCGGAAGTTATCACTGGTCGCGAACCGGCGGCTGAGTTTGAAGTTCTCCCAGTCGACTCGTCGCTGCAATCGTTCAAAGTCTCACTCGACGATGGCCGTGGGAATGCGCGAACTATTTCGGTTCCCACGATCAGCTTTGGTTCACAACGCATGCTGCAAAGTGGAAATCAGTATGCTCCGAAACGAGATTGGTAAGTATTTAGAAATGATCGTTAGAAGAGTAATACAACTTGCGACGCTCGGAAGCGCACTGCTCTGTGGTGCAGTTGCCCTGGCACAAACTCCCGCGCCATCACCAAAGAAAGCTGCACCACCGCCCAGGGCGCCGCAAGTCGTAACGATTATTCATCGCATAAACGGACTGAAGATGTTTCGTCTGTTGCTGCGATCCGAACAGCAGGTGCAGGCAATTGAAAATGTTGACTCGGCGTTCAACCTGTTGGACGACGTTCATACTAACGTCATCGCCGGTCTCGCAATGGACGATGGAGAAACAATTGCTGCGTGGTTACCGGAAGCTGAAGTAGAAGTTGAGGCGCCTTTTCCACCCGTTGCGCGAGTGCCGAAGTCACCGCGCGGGTTCCCACGTCTGAGCAATGGTTTCTTTGAACCTGACATCACGGTCATTGGACCAGACGGAAAACGGCTCGCCGCGAAATACATCGGACTCGATGCTGTCACCGGTCTCTCGATTCTTCGACTCACGGTCAAGAATGCAATTCCAGTTAGTGCGATCAAAAACGAACCAGTAAACACGGGTGAGACTGTTTTGTTGTTCAGCCCCGAACCAGTTACCCGAACACGAGCTTTAGTGAGCGGCAGACTTTTCGCACGGATGGGCGCGCTTGAAGGTCGCGTACAGGACGTTGTTGCGGACCCATCCGGTGGAGTCGCGCGACTGAAAGTCACCGCGGCAAAACTCTCGCACGCGAATATCGGCGGAGTTGCAACCAATGAAGCAGGCGACACGATCGGCATTGTCGATGGGCTGGACGGAAATGAAGTGAGCATTCTGCCCACGGCTTTGATCAAACGCGCCGCGCAGCGGGTGTTGGAACAGCAGTCGAGCGTGCCGCGACCATGGCTCGGTGTCAAAGGTGAAGCAATCGCGGAATTGAAGCTCGATCAAATCCGCAATCACGGTTGGGAAATGCAGAGGGCTGCAGACCTGGCTGGAAAACACCGCGGCATAATGCTTACGTCAATCGTGCCTGACAGTCCGGCAGCGATGGCTGCACTGCGCGCGGGCGATGTGATCCTGAAGGTCGATGACAAAGACATTCAAACTGCCGAAGATTTCACCTGGTGGCTCGAGCAGGCTGGTCCAAGTAGTTCAGTGGAGTTCACAGTCGTGCGTCCCGATAAGCTTGCGGAAGAGCCGGTTAACGTCAAGTTGAGCGGCATGCTGGAGCAGTCATTCAACTTCAAATTCCGCAACCGCTTCGCGACCACGAGAGGCCTTTCGTTATTGAGGCAGGGAATCGAGACGATCGCATTGAAGCCTCCGGTGGCCTCACAACTGGGCACGACCGCAGGCTTGCTGGTGGTCTATGTCGAACCATCGACAGCCGCATCCGAGGCCGGCTTGCAGGCCGGCGATGTGATTCAGTCAATCAACGGCAAGCCCGTGTCGACATTCAAAGTGACTACACAACCCGCATCGTTCACTTTCGAGATCGTTCGGAACAAAGAAAAACTAGTCGTCACCCTCCCAGTCAAAAAGCAATAGGCCACCTTTTGTGCCTTTTTGTGGCAGGTGATAACCTAACGGCCCCATGTTTCCAGAGGCCGTTGCTCGTTATCACGATCTGCTCGCTAACAACGACTTAGCCGAATCGTCTCGCGCTCTGCTCGATGAAGGTTTGGAGAAGGCCAGACTGATCTTCGGTGGCCGACGTCTTTCACCTTACCTGCGCCCGCACTTCGTTTCTGAAACCGACTTCGCACGCATCTGCCGGATCTGTGAAACCGTCTGGTCCGCGATCCAGAAAGTAAAAGACGCGGCAGTCGTGGATCCAAACGTTGTCGATGACCTCGGCCTGACCGAGATCGAACGCGAACTCGTCGCCATCGATCCGGGCTACAAAGCCGTTTCGCCTACGTCGCGACTCGATTCATTTCTAACCAAGTCTGCCTACAGCTTCGTCGAGCTGAACGGCGAAACTCCGGCCGGTGTTGCCTACGCCGACGCAGCCTACGACATCTTCTCGTCACTCCCGGTGATGAAGGAATTCAGTAAGGACTACAACTTGCGCCCGCTGTACGGCAGACGTTTTATGCTCGACGTCCTGCTCAGCTCTTACGAAGAGTTTCTCGGCCGCAAACCCGAACGCCCGCCGCGCATCGCGATCATCGATCTCCCCGGCGTGCCGACTGTGAAAGAGTTTGAGCTCTTCCGGGAGTTCTTCGAACAAGCCGGATATCCTTCGGTAATTTGCACGCCGCAGGAACTCGAATTCAAGAACAATCGCTTGAGCGTGAGTGGGCAGGAGATCGATATCGTCTACAAGCGCCTGCTCGTAAACGAATACCTGCCAATCATTCGTGAATACCCGGCGTTGCTGGAAGCATATCGCGCCGGCACGATCTGCATGGTCAACAGTTTTCGTTCGAAGCTCATTCACAAGAAGGCTCTATTTGTGGTGTTGACCGATCCACGTCATGCCGGGTTGTTCACCAACAACGAACGCGAAGCGATCCGTGCTCACGTGCCCTGGACGCGCATGGTAAGAGACGAACACACCGACTACTTCGGTCGTGAAGTAAACCTGCTCGATTTCATTCGCGCAGACGGCGAGCGACTGGTGCTAAAGCCCAACGACGATTACGGCGGCCACGGCATCACGATCGGCTGGAACGTGGACCAGCGCGGCTGGGACGAAGCCATTAACAACGCACTCGCAACCGGCGATTACCTTGTGCAGGAACGCGTTCCCACGGCTCGCGAGATTTTCCCGGCGCTGACCGACGACGGCCGGATCGAGTTTGCGGAACAACTCGTCGACCTCGATCCACTACTTTTCAACGGCAAAGTTGGTTCAGCGTTCACACGCCTTTCATTTACCGAACTGGCGAACGTCAGTTCGGGCGGCGGCATGGTGCCCACCTACATCATCAGCGCAAAATGAACCAGAAAAAGGCACAAAAGGCGCAAAAAGAAAACAACTCCGGTTTCAAAACTCCTCTTTATTTTTAATGTGCCTTTGTGCCTTTTTGTGGCTACAATCAATCCATGGCTGACGAGAGAGGCTTTGATTCGCAGGACGAGCGGCGCCATCACGACCGCGCGCGGCTGATTGTGGATGTTTTCTTTGACGGCAAGGACGTTACGGGTGTCGCCAGCACGAAAGACATCAGCCACGGTGGTCTCTATATGAACACGCAAGCAGAGATTCCCGAGGGCACTTCGCTGCTCATCCGCATACCTTTCCGTAGTGATGCTCAAGTGGTTTGCAATGCAATAGTGGTTTACAGCAACCCCGGCCGCGGCGTTGGTTTGCGTTTTCAGGGACTCTCGGACGAAGTTCGTGCCATGCTGGAACGAGAAGTTTCAAATGGCTGAAGACGTGACCTGGGCAGAGCTTTCGGACGATACGAGAGAATTGCTAACGGGAAAGCTCGCCGGTCTGTGGGGAGCGCCTACGGACGCCGCCGCCTTCGATTCGTGGCCGCTCGACAAGAAACAGGGAATGCTATTGTTGCTCGCGCGTTTGGACAGCAAAAAACTCTGGCGCCTCGTCAAGCGAGTGACAAACGTTTATGGCGAGGGTGGCGTGGGATTAGAATTTGAAGCGTGGCCGATGATCGAGTCGACGTTGTCACATCGAGACGACTTCACTCGTTTACTAGCCAATCACAAAGATACGAGTGGCGGCTTTTACGAAAAGAAGCGAGGCGAAGCGGTGTTGCACTTTTTGTTTCAGGAAGGCGCACCGCGCCGTTGGTACGTACACTTTGATCTGTACAGTCCGGTGCACTCGCCTGCGAGCGCGCTCAAGCACTTTCGCTACGAGTTTCTTGGCAAAGTGAAGCCTGACTGGAGAATGATTGCAAAATCTCTGCGGTCCTCTGCGTACCTCTGCGTTGGAATGTGCTCTTAGACGCAGGGTACGCAGAGAGCCGCAGAGCAGAAAGAGGGCAAATGTTCGATCAATTCACACTGGGTATCGAAGAGGAATTTCAGATCGTCGATCCAACGACGCGCGAATTACGCTCACACGTCGCCGAGATCCTCGAAGAAGGCAAGATGCTGCTTGGCGAACAGATTAAGCCCGAGATGATCCAGTCGATGGTGGAGGTTGGCACAGGCATCTGTCGCAACATCCAGGAAGCACGCACTGACATCACGCGTCTGCGCAGCATCATCTCCGGACTGGCCAAAAAGAATGGACTGGCCATCGTGGCCGCTTCCACCCACCCAATCTCACGCTGGCAGGATCAGAAGATCTTCGACGACGAACGTTACGAGTTGCTGATCCAGGAACTGCAAACCGTCGCGCGCTCGTTGTTGATCTTCGGACTACACGTTCACGTCGGCATGGCCGATCGGGAACGCGCCATTCACATCATGAATGCCGCGCGTTACTTCCTGCCGCACGTGCTCGCGCTGTCCACGTCGTCGCCGTTCTGGATGGGTCATAACACCGGACTAAAATCGTATCGCACGGAAGTCTTCAAACAGTTTCCACGCACGGACATTCCCGATCACTTTGATTCGTACACCGGTTTTCAGCGTTACGTGGATCTACTGATCAAGACCAAATGCATCAACGACGGCAAGAAGATCTGGTGGGACATTCGCCCGCATCCATACTTCCCGACGCTCGAGTTTCGTGTTTGTGATATTCCGACGCGCGTCGACGACACGATCGCGATTGCGGCGCTGTTTCAGGCGATCGTCGCAAAGCTGAATAAGTTGATTGATAAAAACCTGGGATTCAGGTTGTACCGGCGCATGTTGATCCAGGAGAACAAGTGGCGCGCGGTGCGGTACGGGTTGGAAGGGAAGTTGATCGACTTCGGGAAGCAGACGGAAGTGCCGGTGCGGGATCTCGTGCTGGAGTTACTGGAATTTGTGGATGACGTGATTGATGAGTTGGGGTCGCGAAAGGAGATCGAACACGTACACACGATCCTCGAGCGTGGTACGTCAGCGGATCGGCAACTACAGGTCTATCGCGAAACGAACGATCTGAAGGCAGTGGTTGACGATCTGATCAAAATGACGATGGAGAACGTCTCTGAGACGCCCGACCTCAGCATCCCGCACACAACGACAACGGCGTCAACAATCGCGAAGTAGGTTTTCACGCGAAGGCACAAAGGAAGACACGAAGGCACAATCAGGTTCTTCTTAGTGCCTTTGTGTCTTCCTTTGTGCCTTTGCGTGAAACTCTCTTTTCCCGAGGTAGTACTGCCACAGCATCCGCGCCGCCACCGCACGATGTGGGCGCCAAATCTCAGCCAGCCTTTCTAATTCTTCCGGCCCCGGCCGGCTCGCGAGCCCTTTCAACTCCTGCATCGCAACTGCCAGCGCGAGGTCTCCTGCCGGCCAGATGTCTGCGCGACGCATCGCCATCAACAGGTACACATCCGCGCTCCACGATCCGATCCCTTTCACGCGCATCAGAACCAATCTCGCCTCTTCATCACTCATCCGCATGAGTTTCGCAAAACTCAAATCTCCATTCACGATCGAGTCCGAGAGATGCAACAGATACGCAGACTTCTGCCGCGTCACACCAAGACCGCGCAGGTAAGCGTCGCCCAGTTCTAAAAACCGCAATGGTGTGAACGGCTGAATTGCACCTTCGAGCCGCACGAGCATCGCCTTCGCAGACTTCAACGACACTTGTTGCTCGAGAATGATGTGAACGAGAGTTTGAAATCCGGTGTCCCGGCGCCAGAGTGGAGGATCGCCGTACGCGGCATGAATTCCGGCCAACATCTCATCGCGTGCGGCGAGTTCGCGTGCCGCCAGCGCGAGACTCTTCTGTGTGAGTGGCCTCAATTCCTGGTGGCGAGAGTCAGGAAGTTCTCAAAGAGAATGCGACCGTCGCGCGAATCGTTCGGGTGTTCCCAACGCGTCCGATTCTTGTTCCAGTCTTCGAACGACTTCTCGAGGTGAAACTGCACCGTGTAGATCAACTGCCCGTCGTTGCGCTTCACCATCATCTGGTTACGACAGAGATACGAAGTCGCCAGCAACTGAAATCCTTCAGGCACGCGATCGAGTTGCAAGCCGTGATTCTGCCAGACGCGCAGGATACGCGCGGGCGACGTAGGCTCCATGCAGTTGATGTTCTTGAAGATTGGATCTTCCGGTTCGGTGATGCGAATGAAGCGATACTGGTACTCCTGCGTTCGCTGCACGCGCTGTTCGTGTTGCTCGAGTTTGTCGAGCGTGATCACGCGTGCGCCAAAACTCAATCCCACGAGTTGATGGCCGCCGCAAATTGCGAGCACAGGCGTCTTCGTTTCGCGAATGAACTCACCGAAGCTGTCGAGAATCGACTGTTTGTAGTAATCAAAATCGCGCAACGTGCCGCTGAGCACGATCGCATCGGGCTGAAAACTTTTTGCAGCCATTGCGACTTCCGAAAGGTGAGCCACTTCAGTGGTCGGCTGCTTTACCAAACGAGAAACGTTGTTGAGAATGTTTTCGATCGCCATGCCGGCAATCAGTCGCTCGCGTCGTAACTCGGCGGCAAGCAACTCGCCCCATTCCTCGCGCGCCACGGGCGAGAGGTCGCGTTCGTCGCGCAGCAGGTTGTCGATGACAAGCACGCGCGCTTCCTCAATGCTCCGGTGCACCGGTTCGTACCGGCAGAAGCTCTGCTGGTTGAATGGGAAAGGGAGTGAGCTGGAAATCTCAGTCGTGTCGTTAACGGGGGTTAGGTCTTGGCTCATTATCGTCGTTGTTTCGTGTTTTGCCGGAACTCCGGAACTCGCGCACCGGCGCCGGCGTCTTCAATCTCGGCGCGTATCTTAGCAAGTAGCAGGCCACGAAGTCGCGCTTTTAATCGCGTGCTCTCAGCCCGTGCTTCCTGCTCGATAAGCAACAACATTCTATACCACGATGACTCTAATTCGTCCGCTATTTGGGAGATTTTTGTTATGTCGTACGGTACTGCTACATCGCTAGTTCCGATTCGTGCAAAGACGGAAAGGTAACGGGCGGTAGCGAGATCGGGACACAGAAGTCGCCGGCGGCCCACTTTCAGCTCGACGCCGAGCAGCGTGTGTTGAATTACAACGCGCGCCGAGGTGCCCGGTTTTTCGAAATGATATGAGCGCGTGCGGAGCTTGCGAATGCGCTCGCGATAGATTCGCGGCAGCCACGTTTCGCCGAGTTGTATCTGGATTTTTTGAGCGTCAGCTTCGGCAGACATTTATAAGCCACAGATTGCACAGATTACATCCGGATTTATCTGTGTAATCTGTGGTTAAGCTCTTTTGTAAACAACTGAGACTCGATCCGGGTTTGTAGCGCGTTGATCACGCGGCCCGGGAAGATTCCGAGGTAAAGCACACCGAGCACGGTGATAACCAGCGCCACCGCCACACTCGCAGGGATTCTTGGGGCGCTCCATGCCATCGTTCGCTCACCGAAGAACATGACGATGATTAGTCGCAAGTAGTAGTAAGCCGAGATCGCGGTGTTGAGCACACCGATCACGACCAGCACGTAGTACTTCTGCTCGATCGCTGATCCGAAGACCATGATCTTGCCCATGAAGCCCGCAGTCAACGGCATGCCCAAAAGGCTCAGCATGAACAGGCTCAATGAGAACGCGAGTACCGGCGATTCGAAACCGATGCCGCGATAATCTTCGATCGACGTGCGACGGTCGCCACTGCGCGCGATCAGTTGCACTACTGCGAACGCGCCGATGTTCATCACTGCATAAGTCAGAAGATAGAACACGACTGCGGTGATTGCTGTGTTGCGTTGCGTGAGGTCCGTGGAGGCTCCAGCCGCGACGAAGCCCACAAGCGCATAACCTGCGTGCGCGATGGACGAGTAAGCCAACATCCGCTTCACGTTGTTCTGAACGATAGCGACGACGTTGCCGAGTGTCATCGTCAGGATCGCCATCGCCATTAACGTGCTAACCCAGAGCGCATGAAGACTACCGCCGGACGTTGTTGATCCGGAAACGACGAAAGGCAAACCGAAGATAAAAACGCGCATGAATGAAGCGAAGCCGGCTGCCTTCGGTCCCGCGGCCATAAACGCCGTAACCGGGGTAGGCGCGCCTTCATAAACGTCCGGTGTCCAGATATGGAAGGGCGCGGTGGCGATCTTGAAACCAAATCCCACGAGCATCATCGCGGCGCCCGCGAAGAGTAGCGCGGGATACTGTGCCTGACCGATACGCGTTGCGATCTCGGCGATGTTGGTGGTGCCGGCAACTACTCTGCTGACGGTACCGCCCGGTCCGGGTTCGGCAATCGAGGTGGCGCCGTAGATGAGCGCGATTCCGTAAAGCAAAAAGGCTGACGAGAAGGATCCGAGAATGAAGTACTTTAACGACGATTCGTTGGAACGTACGTCAGTGCGACGAAAGCCCGCCATCACGTAAGTGGCGATCGAGAGAATCTCGAGTCCGAGAAAAACGATCACGAGATCATTGCCCGACGCCATGAGCATCATTCCGACTGTTGCAAACAACAGCAACGAGTGAAATTCGCCCGCGGGTAAGTTCTCGTTATGGACCCAAACAGTAGAGATGAGCAATGTGAGGCCGGAAACCAACAGGAAGATCAACGTAAACCCGAGCCGCAACTCATCGAGCACGATCATGCCGTTGAAGGCGTCAGCCGTTCCGGTTCCAGTGGACCAAAGCCAGATAGTGCTAACCGCGCCGGCAAGAATTCCCACGAGCGAAATCGTGCCCGTGATCCAGCGCTGCGTCGGACGCACAAACGCATCAACCAGCATCACGACAACTGCCGCGATGCAAACGATGACTTCCGGTGCGATTAACGACCAGTTAATAATCGGCATCATTGATTGTGCCAGGAACAAATTCATCTACTAAAAACTGCTCACGCAAAGACGCAAAGTAAGCTTCACATCTTCTTCTTTGCGTCTTTGCGCCTTTGCGTGAGAAATGCTTTGGTTATGTACGAGCCTCCCGCGGGACCCGGCGAAACGCGATCGCGAATTGCTACCACACTTGATTTCGACCGATCGAGAAACACGCGCGGATAAACGCCCATGAACAGCATCAATAAAAGCAGCGGGAAAATCAGTCCCAACTCACGCTTGTTTAGATCAAGCAGGCTCGCGTTTTCTTCATTAGTGATCTTTCCAAAAACCACGCGCTGCAACATCCAGAGCATGTAAACCGCCGCCCAGATCACGCCAGTGGCCGCAAACATCGTCACGATCCATGAATGAGTAACAGCGCGCGATGTCCACGTTCCAATCAGGATCAGAAACTCACCAACAAAACCATTCAAAAACGGCAGACCAATCGACGAAAGCGACGCGATCACGAACAAAGTCGAGAACCACGGCATCGGTTTGGCCAGTCCGCCAAACTCGCTGATCAAACGCGTGTGCCGTCGCTCATAGATAAACCCGACAAAAAGGAACAGCGCGCCCGTCGACACACCATGATTGAGCATCTGGTAAAGCGCACCCTGCATGCCGAGCTCAGTAAATGAGAACAAGCCGAGCACGACAAATCCCATGTGACTCACGGACGAATACGCCACGAGTCGTTTGACGTCAGGTTGGACCATCGCGACGAGCGCGCCGTAGATGATTCCGATTACTGCAAAGATCATTATGACCGTTGCCCAATCGCGCGACGCGTTTGGAAACAGTGCCAGGTTGAAACGCAACAGACCGTACGTTCCCATTTTCAGCAGCACACCGGCGAGGATTACTGAACCCGCCGTCGGCGCTTCGGTATGCGCATCGGGTAGCCAGGTGTGAAATGGAAAGAGCGGTACCTTGATACAAAACGCGAGGGCGAAGGCCAGAAAAAGCCAGAACTCTACACGACCTCCGAATTCCGCGAGCGGCTTTGCGTTTATGGCTTGTAGCAACGTCGGATAGTCGAAGGTGTGATAGAGAAAGTAGAGCGTGATGATGCCGACCAGCATCAGCAAGCTGCCCACTGCCGTATAAATGAAAAACTTCACGGCAGCATAGATGCGACGCTCGCCGCCCCACACGCCGATCAAAAAGAACATCGGTATCAGTGACGCTTCGAAGAACAGGTAGAACAGCAGCAAGTCGAGCGAGACGAAGACGCCGATCAATGCCGATTCAAGAATCAGCAGAAACGCATAGTACGAGAGCTGCCGCTTGCGAACTGCGGTCCAACTCGACAGCACCGAGATCGGCATCAAGAGCGTGGTTAGTAAAACCAGCCACAGACTAATGCCATCGACAGCGACGTGATACCGCGACCCAATCGATCCGATCCAGGTGACGTTTTCCTCAAACCTGAACTCAGCACCGCCGCCGATACCGCGTATTAACAACAGTGAAGCAGCAAAGGTCGCGACCGTCGTGATCAACGCAATCCAACGGTAATGCTCTTCTCGCCTGCTCGATGCAAAGCTGTACAGCACGAGCGCGAGGGCGCCGGCTACAGGCAAGAGAATTAAGATGGTTAATAAATGAGACATCAATCTGTGTAATCTGTGGATACTACGGCGTTATATTCTGAAAGCCGAGATACGCAAACAGTCCGATTAGAATCAGTGCGCCCAGCAGAATGATCGCAGCATAACCGCGCACGAAGCCTGCTTGCAGGTAACGCGCGAGCCTCCCGGTTTCAGTCACCGCTTCTCCAATCGAATGGAGCAAGCCGTCGATCACTCCGACATCGAATATCTTCCAGAGACCTTCGCGTGACCCGGCCTCAATCGGACGAATCAACGCAGCGTCGTAGATCTCATCAACGTAATACTTATTCTCGAGTAGTCGCGGCATTTGCAACAGCGGCCGGTTCTTGAACAAGTACCACCCGGCGCCGATGCCGAGTAAGCCGATCAGTACGGAAAGCCCGGCGAGCATTCGTTCCGCCGTAATCTCTTCACTCGAATGCTCGTGAGCGACCGGCTCAGGCACAGGCGCGGGCGCGTTCTCGGGTGCGTGAGCCCCTTCACCTGGAAGTGAAGTCGGCTCGGCGGCGTGTACTCCCGGCGGGACTGTCGCGACTACGGGTTCGAGCGTGTGTTCGAGAACGTTGATGTTTCGATCCGTAAACGCGGAGCTCAGCGCATAAGGCACACCGATGAAACCACCGACGGTCGAGAGCACTGCCAGCACGATCAGCGGCACAGTCATCAACCACGGCGATTCGTGTGGCTCAACCGGACCATGATGCTCATCCGGTTCCTGCTGCTTGTGCGCGTGTGTATCGCGAAACCGTTCCTGACCCCAGAAGGTCATCACCATCATGCGCGTCATGTAAACCGCGGTCAGAAACGCAGTGATAGCGCCGATGCCCCAGAGCAGTTTGCTGAATGTAGTTGAAGGCAGACCAAAAGCCGGCGCGCTCCACGTTCTCCAGAGAATCTCGTCTTTCGAAAAGAACCCGGCGAAGATCGGGACACCGCTGATCGCGAGCCAGCCGATCGCCATCGTCGCAAACGTGACGGGCATGTACTTCCTGAGTCCGCCCATACGGCGCATGTCCTGCTCGTGATGCATGCCGTGAATCACCGAGCCGGAGCCAAGGAACAGCAGCGCCTTGAAGAACGCGTGCGTGATGACGTGGAAAATCGCGGCGATAAACGCGCCCACACCGCACGCCAGGAACATGTAACCGAGCTGCGAGATGGTCGAGTAAGCGAGAACTTTCTTGATGTCGTTTTGCGCGAGACCGATGGTGGCCGCGAAGAGTGCGGTCGCGGCACCGATCACCGCGACGATAAACATCGCGGTTGGCGCGTGCACGAAGATCTCCGAGCAGCGCACGATCATGTAGACGCCGGCCGTGACCATCGTTGCGGCGTGAATCAATGCCGAAACAGGAGTTGGACCAGCCATCGCGTCCGGCAACCAAACGTATAACGGTATCTGCGCGCTCTTACCGGCCGCGCCGATAAACAACAGCACCGCGATCGACGTCGCGCCACCGGCAATTATCGAGCCGGCAGTGAATGCTTCAACCGGTCGAGTTTGGAAGAATGACAATGCTGTGTGCGTTACTTCGCCTGCCGCGGGATTGGCAAAGAAACTGACCGAACCAGTGACGAAGAACGTCAGCATAATGCCGAGAACGAAGCCCCAGTCGCCGATGCGGTTAGTAATGAATGCTTTCTTAGCCGCGTCGCCCGCTTCTTTGCGATCGAAGTAGTAACCAATCAGCAGGTAAGAACAAAGACCCACGCCTTCCCAACCGACAAACATCAACACGAAGTTGTCAGCCAGCACGAGCGTCAGCATCGCAAACATGAACAGGTTGAGAAATGCGAAGAAGCGGTAGAAGCCTTCCTCCCTGTGCATGTAGCCGACGGCAAAGACGTGAATCAGAAACCCGACGAACGTGACGAAGAGCGCGTAAGTTCCGCTCAGTCGATCCATCGCGAGGGCGAAATCCGCGTGGAAAGTTCCGACTTGCAGCCACGTCCAGATGTGATCGAGCACTGGAGTCTCAGAACGCAGCGCGCCACCCGGCATGAACGCCAGATAAAACGCCACGATTGTCGAGACCGCCACCGCTCCACACGCCACAATCCCCACGAACCGTTCATCGCGCACACGGCGACCGACAAACCAATTAATCGCGGCGCCCGCCAGCGGCGCAAAAATGATCAAACTAAGAAGGTTATTCTCCATCCGCGTTCATCCGCGTAATCCGCGGCTACAACTTCAGAATGCTCGCTTCATCAACATCCAGCGACTCACGATTGCGAAAGATCGCGATGATGATTCCAAGTCCAACCGCGGCTTCCGCGGCGGCGACAGTCATAACGATGAACACAAAAAGCTGCCCGATGATGTCCTGAAAGAAACTCGCAAACGCAACGAACGTCAGATTCACGGCATTCAACATCAGCTCGATGCACATAAACATCGCGATCACGTTGCGCTTGATGATCACACCCGTCACGCCGATCGTGAACAACACGGCCGAGAGCGCCAGGTACCATGAAAGCTGTGGTTCCATTACGTTATCTCCATCCACAGATTACACAGATTCTTCTGTGCAATCTGCGTAATCTGTGGATTAGTCTTGCTTTCTTTCCACTCCTAACAGTCGCGCTGCTTCGTCAGTCGAATCTGTTTCCACTAACCTCAGGTCGTCCGGTGTTGCCCTCGGATCGACGAGGGACCGCGGCAGTTGTTGCGCGCCCGGAATCACACGTGCATCAGGCGACAAGAGTCCACCGCGACGCGCGAGTGTCATCGCGCCGACGATCGCCATCAAAAGCAGGATCGAAGTTATCTCAAACGGCAAAAGGTATCGCGTGAACAACTGCGTCCCAATCGAGCTCGTGAGTCCGATGTTTGAAACCGCCGGTGTTGGATTGTTCACCGAAAAGAGCATGAAAGCGACTTCGGCGATTAAAACCGCCGCGAGCACGATCGCCGTGGGCACGAGAAACTTGAGCCGGTTGCGTCCACGCTCTTCCTGCTCGACGTTGAGCAGCATGATCACAAACACGACGAGGACCATGATCGCGCCCGCGTAAACAATCACCTGCACTGCGGCGATGAACGGCGCCGCCAGCGTCACGTACAAACACGCGAGAGAAATGAAGACGCCGACAAGCGAGATGGCGCTATAGAGCGGATTGCGTTGCGCCACGACCGCCAACGCACAGCCGATAGCCATCCCGGCAAAGAGAATGAAGAGAAGCGCCAGCATCAAAAATTCGGGAAGAAATATATGATCGTGGCCGTCAGGAAGATGTTGAGCAGCGCGAGCGGCAGCAGGATCTTCCAGCCAAAGTTCATCAACTGATCGAAACGGAAGCGCGGCAGCGTTCCGCGGATCCAGATGTACATAAAAAGAAAGAAGATAACCTTCGCTAAGAACCCGAGCGCGCTCACCACGCCAAACAGGAACGTGCCACGGACCAAAAACATGTCGATGAAAGGTACGTTCCAGCCACCGAGAAACAACGTGGTGGCCAGCATCGAAACCGTAAACATGTTGATGTACTCGGCAAGGAAGAAGAGCGCAAACTTCATCGCGCTGTACTCGGTGTGAAAACCGGCGACCAGTTCGGTTTCTGCTTCGGGAAGATCAAACGGGACGCGATTCGTTTCGGCGATCGCGGCGATCATGTACAGCACAAAGCCTAACGGCTGAAACAGGATGAACCAGCGCGTGCCGTGCCAGCCCGACTGCAGGTCAACGATCTGCGCGAGATCGAGAGTGCCCGCGAGCATGATCACGCCGATCAAACTCAACCCCAGCGCGAGTTCGTAAGAGATCATCTGCGCCGAAGAGCGAAGCCCGCCCATCAAGCTGTACTTGTTGTTTGAAGACCAGCCCGCGAGCATGATGCCGTAGACGCCGACCGAAGTGATGCCGAGCACGTAAAGCAGTCCGATGTCGAAGTGCGCAATCACGAGCGGTACCGTGATCGAAGTGAAAGGGATCCTGATCTCCGGTCCGAACGGATAGACGATCATCGTCATCAACGCAGCCATCGTAGCGATCACGGGGGCGAGGACGTAGACGAAGCGCGTTGACTTATCCGGGACGATGTCTTCTTTAAGGATGAACTTCAGCAGATCCGCGAAGGGTTGCAGCACGCCGCCGTAGCCGACTCGATTTGGACCAAGCCGCCCCTGAATGAATCCGAGCACGCGACGCTCCGCGAGCACCGTGTACGCGACGACGAGCAGCACGACAACAAAAGCCACAGTGATGGCTGCAAACTTGAGGGCTATGTCGATCGCGGTGTCCATGAAACCTAAGCCGCGGATGACGCGGATTTAATCTGATAGAGCGGCGAAACCGCGGTCGTCTCCGGACGCGGATTACCTGAAGCGAGCAGGTGGAATTGCGCCACTTTGTCGGTCAGCATGCCGAGCCGGAATAACTCCGTGCCGACGTCAGGCGTTACGTTCACCTTCTCACCGGTATCGGGAAGCGCTTCGACTCGATCGCGAACCGCATCAATCGCCGCTGACAGATCCGCGGACTCGACAACCTGGTACTTCGCCTGCACCGGATTCGTCTCATCCTTCAGCAGCGGATAACGCATTCCCGCATAAGCCGGCACCTTTTCGCCAATCTCTCGAAAAACAGCACTCGCCGACCATTCGTAGCCGTAATCAAGCCCGAGCTCTTTCGCGAGTTGGGAGACGATCACCCAGTCAGGTCTCGATTGGTGCAACGGTGCGATCGACTGTCGCACGCGTTGGACCAGGCCGTCGTTGTTCGTGAACGTGCCATCCTGTTCGGCGTAGGACGCGGCCGGCAGAACTACGTCAGCGCTGGCTGTCGTGTCGTTCTCAAACAGCTCCTGGACCACAAGAAAGTCGAGCTTCGCGAGCGCGTCTTCGCGTCCTTTGAGATGTTCCGGCAGGAAGCTGCCGGCCATATAGAGCGCGCGAATCGTGTCGCCCGCGCTGCCGAGAAGCTGAGCCGGCGTCACTGGCGCATCCATCATTCCCATGTCATGCGCGCCGATGCTGTTGTTGAAGAACGGCAGCGGATGAAATAAGAAGCGACGCCCCTCACCCGCAAAGGTGTGCGGTAGTTGAGCGATGATCGCCTGAGCTTCACTGCTGACCTGGTGACCAAACATGATCAGTACATCGCCCGTCGTGTTTGCGATCGCCTGCCGTGCGGCGTCGATATCGCTAGCCTCGATGCCGGCCTTTTGTGCAACCAGTGAATCATCAGCATTGCCGGCGAGCGCGAGTACAACGGCATCTTCGGTTCCTGGTCTAACGTGCAGAAACACCTTCGACTGTTCGCGCAAACGAATCGGCACTGAATTGACAAGCACAATAGTCGCGCCGCCGTTTCTCACTGCCTGGCGGATCTGTTTGCCTGTCAGCGGCTGTAGCTCTCCCGGATCACCGCCAATGAGAACTATCGTCTTCGCATAACGAATGTCGCGATGGGTCGCGAGCGGCGCGCCGAGATTGTTGAAGAAACTTCTGAGACTGTAGAGATCCGTGGTGGTATAGTTTTCAGTACCGACAAGCTCAGTCGCAAATTTGCGCAAGACGTAAAGCGCTTCGTTTGTTAACCGCGGACTACCGACAACACCGATCGAGTTTCTTCCATGGCTGTCAGCAACCGCATCGAGACGCTCAGCAACGTGACGGATCGCTTCATCCCACGTCGCGGGAATCAACTTGCCGCCCTTCTTGTAACGAATCAACGGCATGCGAATGCGCGACTCGTGATTGATGAACGGATGTCCGAATCGTCCCTTAACGCAGAGAAACTCGCCATTGATGCCGTTGACATAACGATCGCGCGCGACTGAACGCAGCACCTCGCCGTCGCGTGAGCCGAGCGACATCTGGCAACCGTCCGAACAGAAGTTGCACGTGGTGATCGATTGCGCGAGTTCCCACGGACGTGTTTGGTGACGATAAGTCGCGTCGAGGAGGGTTCCGGTCGGGCAAACCTCGATGCAGTTGCCACACTGCGAACAATCGAGCCAGCCGAGATACGTTCCGATCACAGTGTGCGCGCCACGACCGCCCGCTTCGATCGCCTCTTCACCCATCCACTCATCGCAGACGCGCGTGCAACGTTTACACAGAATGCAGCGCTGGGGATCGTTCGCCACCATCGGCGAGAGATAGCGTTCGGCGTAATAGTTCTTCTGTTCGGTGAAGCGTTCTTCGAGACCGCCCCAGTCGAAAGTCATCTCCTGGAGCTCGCACTCGCCGCCGCGATCGCAGACAGGGCAATCAAGCGGGTGGTTGGCGAGCAGAAACTCCGTCATGCCACGCTGCGCCTTCTCGATCTCCTCGCTCTGCGTCGTGACTATCATGCCGTCGGTGCAGGTGATCGTGCAGGACGTCTGTAGCTTCGGCATCTTCTCGATGCGCACGAGACACATACGACACGACGCCTGAAGCGCCAGATCCGAGTAATAACAGAACGATGGTATATCGAAACCTTTATCGCGACAGACGTCGATCAACCGCGCGCCTTTCGGCACCTGGAAGTCTTTGCCGTTAATAGTGACTTTAACTAAATCCGTGGACATCCTAAATATGATCCGTGTTATCCGTGGCTAATCTTCGTTTGAAATCTTCGGGGAATCTTTTAATCGCTGACTGGATGGGCCATGAGGCTGCATCGCCTAACGGGCAAAACGATTTGCCCTCGATGTTGTCGCAGAGATCGAGCATCAGTTGCGCGTCTTCGGGACGCCCGCCGCCGTTGTCGATCCGTTTAAATACCTTCACCAGCCAGTCAGTGCCTTCACGACACGGCGTACACCAGCCACACGACTCGTGTTTATAAAACTCAGTCAGATTCTTGGTCGACTCAAAGATGTCAACCGTTTCATCCATCACGATGAAACCGCCCGAACCAACACTCGAGCCCGCCGCGACCAGGCCTTCGTAGTCCATACGCACGTCTTTGCCGATGATCTGATCGGCGCGCATGATGTAGACCGACGAGCCGCCCGGAATCACGGCTTTGAGTTGCTTGCCGTCGAGCATGCCGCCGCAGTCTTCCATGATGAACTTTTCCATGTCGTCATAGCCCATCGGCAGTTCGTAGACGCCGGGACTGTTGACGTGACCGGAG
>Ga0207708_10000064_pt1 | contig 85366 bp, 93 predicted proteins | sample KBSK5101metaG_FD_184340 | JGI IMG/M metagenome (GOLD analysis project Ga0207708, IMG submission 184340) | Corn, switchgrass and miscanthus rhizosphere microbial communities from Kellogg Biological Station, Michigan, USA - KBS K5-10-1 metaG... | ecosystem: Host-associated > Plants > Roots >...
GAGCTGCTCCGGGCCAAGGCACTTGTTGCACCGTCACTCGGCGGGGAAAGCTTCGGGATGGTGCTGACGCGAGCCTTCGCCTGCGCGACGCCGGTGATCGCATCGGACATCGACGGCTACCGCGAAGTCATGACGGAGGAGACGGGCGTCGCGGTTCCCGCGGGCGACGAGCGTGCGCTCGCCGACGCGGTCGCCGGCCTGCTCGACGACGAGCCGCGCCGGGCCGCGCTCGGCGAGGCCGCGCGTCGCCTCGCCGTCGAGCGCTATTCCTGGCCGGACATCGGGCGCCGGCTCGTCGGGATCTACGAGCGGGCGATCTCGGGCTCGTGAACATTGTCCGGAACCGCTGGACGCACGCAGCGGTCGTCGTCGCCGCTGCCGTCGGCGTAGTCCTGCTCCTCTGGTGGCGAGGGCCGGCCTGGGGAGCCGTCGGCGACGTGTTCAGGGCGGTCGAGTGGAAATGGGTTGCCGCCGCCGTTGGACTGAACCTGCTCTCGGTGCTCGCGCGCACGCTCGCGTGGCGGACGGTCATCGTGCAGGCCTTCGACCCGCCGTACCCGAGTTTCATGCTCGTCTTCTCGGCGTTCTCCGTCGGGCTCTTCGCGAACGCGATCCTCCCGGGAAGAATCGGAGAGCTCGCGCGTGTCGCTGTGCTGAACCGGCACATGAAGCAGGAGGGCGCCTGGGCCCGGCTCCTCGGCACGGTCTTCGCGCACCGCGTGTTCGACCTCATTTCCGTGAGTGCGCTGATCGTCTACGTCCTCATCAACGCGCACATCCCGGACTGGGCTGTCACGAGCCTGATCGCCGTCGTCGCCGCGGGCGTCGTGCTCTTCAGCGTCGCGGTCATAGGAGCCCGCAGCGACCACTACGCAGGCATCGACGAGGGGTTTAGTGCCGTGCGGAAGGTGATCAGGCTCGCGCGTTACGGCCTCGGTGTGATGCGCAAGCCCGGGCCTGCAGCGCTCGCGATCTTCTTCCAGATGCTCGGCTGGACATGCCAGCTGTTCGCGGTCTACACGGCAATGCGCGCGTTCGGGATCCACGAGGGTTTGCCCGCGGCCGGACTCGTGCTGGTGCTGATGAACGTCGCGACGATCTTCCCGCTCTGGCCGGGCAACGTCGGGCTAGTGCAGGCGGCCGTCGCCCTTCCGCTCTTCACGTACTACGGCGTGGCGAAGGCTCGCGGGATCGCGTTCGGCTTCGGGCTGCAAATCATCGAAGCCTCGGTCGGGATCGGCGTCGGCCTGATCTTTCTCGCACGCGAAGGTCTCTCGGTCGCGATGTTGCGTGTGATGCCGGACGCGTCGCAGGCGGAAACACCCGAAGACGAGCCTTCCGCCGCCGAGGTGTCCGCAGAGGCCGATCCCGATCGCACGCGCGCTCGCGTCTCCGGCTAGCCTCAAAGGCGTCCTTTCGGCGGGCGCAGCGGCCGCCGCACTCGCTGAGGGATTGCGCTCCTGGGCCGAGGTCGATCAGCTCCCCGTCGCCGACGGTGGAGAGGGGACGCTCGACGTGCTGCACGCGGCACTCGGCGGCGATTGGCATGAGGTCGAAGTGTCGGACGCGTTCGGGAGGCAGCGCGTCGCGCGCTGGCTTCTCGCCGCGGACGGCGCGGCGCTGGTCGAGGCCGCGCAGGCGATCCCGCTCGATCCTAGACGGCTTGATCCCTTCGCAGCATCGAGTCGCGGGCTCGGTGAGCTGATTCAGGCCGTCGGTCAGCCGCGCGAGCTACAGGTCTTTCTCGGCGGAACGGCCAACGTCGACGGCGGCGCCGGCCTGCTGGAGGTGCTCGACCAGCTTCCGGCTCCGACCCGAGTCGCGTACGACGTCGGCGTTCCCCTGCTCGACGCCGCCAGAGTCTTCGCGGCGCAGAAGGGCGCCACGCCGGAAGATGCGCGCAAGCTCGAGGAACGACTCCTGGGCCTGGCAGAGCTGAAGCCCTATGCGGACCTACCGGGAGCCGGTGCCGCCGGCGGCCTGGGCGCGGCGCTCGCGTCGCTCGGCGGGGACCTGCTGCCCGGCGCTCCGCGCGTCCTCGACCTCGTCGGCTTCGACCCGAGCGGCTACGACGTGGTGGTCACGGGTGAGGGCACCGTCGACCGTACGACGACCCTAGGGAAGGCACCCGGCGAGGTCGCCCGGCGCTGCGCGCTCGCGGGAGTGCGTTGCGTCGTCTTCGCAGGGCGCATCGGCGAGGCTCCTCCGGAGCTCGAAGTCCTTCCCCTGTCAGGGAATCCGGCGCGGGCCAAGAACGATCTCGTCGAGCTCGGGAGATTTCTTGGCGAGGCGAAAGCCGAGTAGTGTCGCCTCGAATCTCGACAAGGGAGGTCACGAACCATGGAGTCAGGTGCCTACACGGCAGGTGGCGACGAGTATCCGGTGCAGTTCTCGGTCGAATACCCGGACCGCGACCTGAACCGGCTGACGACGGCATTCAGGATCATCGTCGCGATCCCGATCGTGATCGTGTTGGCCGCGATCGGCGGGAACGACTGGTCGGGTGGCTGGGGCGGCGAACACGGCGCCGTCTTTGCGGCAGGAGGCAGCGGGCTTCTCTTCTTCCCGACGTTGCTGATGATCGTGTTTCGCCAGAAATACCCGCGCTGGTGGTACGACTTCAACCTCGAGCTGCTGCGGTTCCAGAATCGCGTCGGGGTCTATCTCGGGTTGCTGGACGACCGGTACCCATCGACTGACGAGCGGCAGTCGGTCTCGCTCGAGTTTGCGTATCCAGATGCGAAACAAGGGCTGAACCGGTGGCTTCCGCTCGTGAAGTGGTTCCTCGCGATTCCGCACTACATCGTGCTCTTCTTCTTGATTCTCGCGGCGATCGTGTGCGTGATCATCGCGTGGTTCGCGATCCTCTTCACCGGCCGTTACCCGAGGGGACTCTTCGACTTCGTCGTCGGAGTGGGGCGCTGGTCCAATCGGGTCAGCGCCTATGCGTTCGTCTTGGTGACGGACAAGTACCCGCCTTTCAGCCTGAACCCCTAGAAGAACGTCAAGGACGGGCAGACTCGGCGCGGCGGGCAAGCTCTTCGATCTTGCCTTGAGCCGCGTCGAGCTTCCCGACGCACGTCTTGTAGAGCTCTTCGCCGCGCTCCCACAGCTGAATCGCCTCGTCGAGCCCTGTGTCGCCACGCTCGAGGCGCTCGACGATCTGCTCGAGTTCGCGCTGCGCCTCCTCGAAGGTCGGTTCGGTCTTACTCATTCGACGCGTGCTCCAAAGCGGCCGTCGGCAACCTCGACGTCGACCTCGTCACCAGTCGAAACGGCGTTCGTCGAGCGGACGATCTCGTCGCCCGTCCGGACGATCGCATAGCCGCGGTCGAGGGTCGCGCGCGGCGAGAGCGCACGCAGTCGTCCGGCTGCGTGCTCCAGGCGTGCACGCTTACGTTCGACCGCGAGAGACGGAGCGCGGCGAAGACGGTCGTGGGCATGCACGATTCGTTCGCGCCGGCGTTCGAACACGGCGCGTGCGCCGCGCGACAGGCCGCCGCGGGTGCGGTCGAGCCGTGCGAGGAGCTCTGTTGCATCCGGGACGACGAGGCGCGCTGCAGCAGTCGGCGTCGACGCGCGAGCGTCGGCCGCGAAGTCGCAGAGTGGGTTGTCCTGTTCGTGGCCGACCGCGGACACGACCGGGACCGGACATGACGCGATCGTACGGACGAGTCGCTCGTCGCTAAACGGGAGCAAGTCTTCGAAGCTTCCGCCGCCGCGCGAGAGCACAATCACGTCGATCTCGGGCGCCGTCGCGAGCTCGCCCAGCGCTTCGATCATGGCTTTCGCGGCGAGCGGTCCCTGCACGTACGTCTCGGCGACGAGGATGCGAGCCGCCGGAAAGCGTGCTGTGATCGTGGCAAGGACGTCCTTCTTCGCCGCGGCGTCGTTGCCGGTGACGAGGCCGATCCGGCGTGGCAGTAAGGGGAGCGGACGCTTGCGCTCGAAGACACCTTCCGACGCGAGCTTCTTCTTCAACCGTTCCAGCGCGGCGAGATGGTCTCCGAGCCCGAATCTCTCGATCGAGAGCGCTCGCATGCGGAAGTCGCCGCGGGCCTCGAAGAGCTCGGGGCGCCCGAAGACGTGGACGCGCTCGCCGTCCGTCAGGTCGAGCCGGAGAGCGTCGAAACGGCCGCGTCCGATCGTCACGCCGAGACACGCACCGTCGCTCGGGTCCTTCAGCGTGAAGAAGACCGACTGCCAGCGCGGATTCCGGCGCAGCTCCGTGACTTCGCCCTCCACCCACACCGTGGGCAGTCGCTGTAGCCACTCGGCCACACCACGGTTGAACGCGCCGACCGCGTAGACCTTCCGTTCCCCATATTGGATCGCCTCGACCTTCGACATCGCGAGGTCAGCATGCCACGCGGGGTGAGGAGGAAGTGCCTAGGAGCTAGAGCAGAATCTCAACGGCCGTTTCCGGCGCGCAGCCCTGGCCGACGAGCTCGACCGCCCGGTGCAGGTCGGCCTCGCTGCCGGCAAGCCGCTCGGCCAGGGGAAGCGGATACCCGGCTTCCATCAGGACATGGAGGCGCCAACTCTCGACCTTCGAGTGCTCGCTGCCGTTCGGCTCGATGATTTCGGTCGTCTCTGCCACGGTTTCGCTTTCGTTCGTCGTGTTCTAGACGAACCCTGCCCCGGTTTGTTGGTCGCGAACCGACGCCCGAAACGCCGCCTACGTCCGGGCCATCGCCTCTTCGATCCGCTTCGCCAGCTCGCGCAGCCGGGCCTCGAGGACGGCTCGCTCCGCCTCGGTGTCGGCGGAAAGCGTGTCGAGGCGCCGCCGCAGCTCCTGTTCGGCCTGGACCAGCCGTGACTCGAATGCCTCCATCGCCTCGGAGCGCTGGCGCTCGATTCCCGCGCCGACCTGCGCCTGCCGCTGCTCCAGCCTCTGCGAGCCGGTAATCGCGACCTGCGCCAGCTGGTCGGCGAGCACCGTCTGGGCCTCTCGCGCGAACGCCTGCACGGCCCGGTCGAGCTCGCGCGACAGCCGTGTGGCCGCAGCTTCCCGCGACGACCTGACCGTGTCGGCGAATTGCTGCGTCGCGGCATCGGAATAGCTCGTCGTCGCGCGCGCGAGAATTCGCTCGAGGTGTTCGAGCTGGCGCCGCTCGACGTCGGCGAAGCCCGCCTGAATGCGTCGCGTCGCGTCCGTCTCTTCGCGTTCGATCAACTCGAGCAGCTCTCGCTCGCGCTTCCTGATGCGCTCGTTCAATTCATGCAGCGCTCGTCGCCGCTCCGAGGCGTAGCCCTCGAGCTCGGCCGTGCCGGCTGCGCCGACCTCTTGCGTGGCCCGCGCGATTTCCTCGCGGACACGTACGAGGCCCGCGCGTTGCTGCTCGCTCTCGCCTTCGAGCCGCTCGGCGTCGACCGCGATTCGCGCCTCCGCCTCCGCGATCAACTGCTTCTGACGTTGCGCAAGCTGGGTGAGCTGGTCCGCCACGCCGCGCTGAGCCCGTTCGAGATCGTCTCCCCATGCAGCCAGCCGTGCTTCGACCTGCTGCTGTGCCGCGGTCAGGGCTTCGCCGAGCTCGTCGCCTGCAGTGCGCGTCCGCTCGGCCGCAGCGGCGCGTCGTTCCTCTGCGATCCGGCGTTCCTGTTCTGTCAAGAGGGAGGCGGAGTCGGCCCGCGCCCGGACGAGCGTTCGTTCGAGCTCGGCGCTGCGCTCTTCGGCCTCCTGGGCGATCAGCGAATTGAGCCGGCCCTGCGCGCGTGCCAGTTGCTCGTCGGTGCGCCGCGACGCGCGCAGGAGGTCACGCAGGCGGATCGCAGCGAGCGCGGCGGCGAATGAAATCGTGATGCCACCGGCTGCCACAGCGATCTCCGTCTCTGGCTTCAAGCCGAAGGCGACCCAAGCCCCGGCGGCAGCGATGCCGACGAGGAACGCAATGACGATCAGCACACGGCGCCGCAGTCGATCGAGCACGGCACCGATGAGCGCCAGCGTCGTGACCACGGCAGCCGCGACAAAGATGATCTGCACGATCGTGACGAGCTTCACGGCGTCAGGTTACGCGGAGTAGGACGAGCGCGAGCGCGAGGGCGACCACGGCTGCGGACAAGGTCTTCAGGGCATGCTCGGCTTCCGCCGAGAGCGAATCGGCCGTGATCGGGATCGACGATCCGTCCAGGAGCTCGATGCGGCCGGTCACGGTGCGTGTCCGGCGTCGCACGAGGCGCACGGGCGTCGAGAGGCGCCGTTGCGCATGGCTCAGGAGTGCGGCAAATGCGGCGGCGAACACCGCCTCGATGCGAATCGTCTCGGCGGCGGCAAAGTACGCGGTCAGCACCGGGAACGCGCCCCACGCGAGCGAGAACCACGGATCGCCGTGCAGGCGGCTGCCGAACAGCTCGAGGTTGTACGCGACCGCGATGAACGCTCCAACTCCGACGAAAGCGAGCAGCCAGAGGTTTGTACGCAGTGCTACAGCGATGCCGATCCCTGCCGCGACGGCGAGCGACGTGGCAGCGAGCGCGACGAGTGTCCTTGAAGAGATCCGGGTCGCGAGTGGGTGGCCGTGCAGCTCGTCGAGCGCATGCGCGCCGATGCCCATGCCGAGGAAGAATGCGAGGAGTGCGAGAGCGAGCACTCCGGGTCGCCACTCCGGAGCCAGTGCCGCGCCGATCGCGACGTACGACAGATGCCACAGCGTGTACGGCGGGTGCAGAAGCGTGATGTAGTCACGCCACCCGCCCGGTGCGAGCGCGTAGAAGGCGGGTCTAACGTCGCTCTGGGTCACGCGCGGCGTCCCCAGGTGACGATTCCGCCGCCGAGACTGAGGCGCCGCGAGCTCACGTCCGCGATCCCGGCGGCGCGCCAGAGCTCGACCAGCCGCGGCTCCGGCCACTCCTTGTAGAAATTCCTGATGCTCGGCCCGAGGAAATCGCCGACCTCGGCCCAACCCGGCGAGATCGCCCGTCCTGCAAGCGGGAGCCCGGCGCGGACGTAGAGCTCCCAGAGCGGGCGCCAGACCCCGCGCGGCACTGCGAACTCGAGTCCGGCGATCGTGCCGCGCGGGCGAACTACGCGTGCGAGTTCCCGGAGGGTCGCCGCCGGATCGGAGACGTAGCGCAGGAGGTAGGTGAAGGTCAGTGCGTCGACGGACGCATCTTCGAACGGCAGGTGTTCCGCGGTTCCCTCGACGAGGGTGACGTTCTCCGGCAGCCGGCGGCGCGCTTCCGCGAGCATTTCCGGGCTCTGGTCGAGCCCGACGACCGTGCATCTCTTGCGCGTGAGCAACTCGTGCGCCACCGCGCCCGTGCCGGTCGCGACGTCGAGCACGGTGTCGCCGGGGCCCGCCTCGACACGCGAGACGAGAAACCGCCGCCAGCGCGGATCCTGGCCGAACGAGAGTGCGGCCGCATAGCGATCGTACGTCGGCCCAAGCGGGGCGAACAGCGCTCGCGCGGAGACGGCCCCTGCCACAGGGCGAGTCTATGCTGGCGCGGTGGCGCTGAGCGACGATGTCAGCCGGATCGCGGAGGCCGCTGCGCGGTTCGCGGCTCCAGGAGAGACGCTCGGCGCCGTGATCGCAGTCGAGCCGTCGTCGGGAGAACGCGTCTATCTCTGCGCCTTCTCGGGTGAAGACGGGACGCACAGCTGGCTTGCGCTCGACGATGCGGGCGCGCCGGTCCGCAACCGCACGCGGATTCGGGACGCGGCCTCGATCGCCGCGCTCGTCGAAGTCGCAGAGGAAAGCACGGCAGCACCCATGGCTGCAGAGCCTCGCCTGGCCTCGCCTTCCTACCTCGACTCGCTTGGCGCGGGCGCAGCCGGTGACGTCGCGGGTGCGTTGCAGGGCGCGCTCCCGGCGATCGATGAGCTGACGAGGGACCTCGAGTTGAACTACAAGCTCGAGCTCGAGTAGTGCTTCCGGCGGGATCTCTCGGAGGCCGCGTGGCGCTCGTCACCGGCGGTGGCAGTGGCCTCGGGCGGGCGATGGCGCTCGAGTTGGGGCGGCTCGGGGCGAAGGTCGCCGTCCTCGGTCGCCGTCGGGAGCCGCTGGATGAAACGGTCGCAACGCTTTCCGGCGAGGGCTTGGCCGTTCAGGCTGACGTGCGGGATCCGGAGGCGGTCGCCGCTGCCTTCGACGCGGCCGAGGAAGCCCTCGGTCCGCTCACGACCCTCGTGAACAATGCGGCCGGCAACTTCATCGTGCGCGCAGAGGACCTCTCGCCGAACGGCTGGCGCGCGGTCGTCGGCATTGTCCTCGACGGTACGTTCTTCTGCTCGCGCGAGCTCGGCAGGCGTGTTTCGAGCCGCGGCGGTGACAACGCGCAGATCGTGAACCTCGTCGCGAGCTACGCCTGGACCGGGGGTCCCGGCACCGTTCATTCCGCAGCCGCCAAAGCCGGTGTCGTCACCCTCACGCGAACGCTTGCGGTCGAGTGGGCGCACCACGGCATCCGTGTGAATGCCATCGCGCCAGGCCCGATCGACACCGAGGAGACGCGCACGCGGCTCTGGCCGACCGAAGAGCTCCGAGAGCAGCTGCTGCGGCGCATTCCGCTCGGACGATTCGGCCGCGAAGACGAGGTCGCACATGCGTGCGCGTACCTCGTATCCGACTTCGCCGGCTACGTGACCGGCGACGTCCTCACGCTCGACGGCGGAGCGTGGCTCGAGCAAGGGATGTTCAAGGACTAGCGGCGATGTTCGGCGGCGGCCTGCGGACGAAGCGCTCTCCCCATGCTTCGCCGTAGCGGCGCAACAACATCCCGAGCACGAAGATGCTGAGCCCGATTGCGAGCAGTGCCAGTGCGGACGTCCAGCGGTTGTCGTCCAAACCGACTGACGTGTAGTGCAGCAGCGGAGCGTAGTAGCCGAGGACGCCGTACACCGCCCAGGTTGCCCGGCGCGCAGGACCCGACACGATTAGCAGCAAGGCGCCGATGATCAGCATGGGAATCCAGCCTCGGTCCGGATCCCTACCCGGCTCGACGACGAAGAAGACGAGGCCTGCGGCTGTGCTGAACAAGCCGAGGGCCTGGAACCAGAACGCGTCACGCCGCCTGCCGAAAGCGTCGAGGAACACGCCCACGATCACGAGTGCTCCACCCGCGATCAGGGCCGCCCTCGCGCGGTCGTCGCCCGTTACAGCGCCGCTTCCCGCGACAGCCAGGAATTGCCCAGCGACGAGAATCGCACCGACGACGATGGCGAAGAGAAAGGAGAACCGCGTCCACCAGTACGCGATGAGGCCGGCAGCCGCCGTCACGAAAGCGACGGCGACCGCAGAGCCGTTGCTGTCCGTCAAGGGGAAGTCGGACGACCACCCCCCGGTCAGCCTCAAGAAGCCGATGCAGACCGCGGGAACCATCGCTACGGCCAGGGCGGCGGCAAGTCCCCCCGGCACCCACCAGCGGGCTCTGAGCAGGAGGCGGGCGGCGGCGCTGTACGCCAGGAGAAACGCAATTGCCGCGAGGAGGATCCAGACGCTCTTGTGCGTGTCGGGCAGCGTCTGGAGCAGCGCATAGGAGCCGAGGGCGGTCGTATAGGCGCCCGCGAACCAGAGGACGTTCGGAGGGTCCATGCGCGGCCACTCGCGGTCAACCGGCTCCGGGGGAAGGACGACGCCTGCCCGCTCCTCCACGCGGCGACCCTAACCGGTCGTGGGTCCCTATGCTTGCGGGGATGGAAGGTGGATTTGGCTTCCCGCTCGGGGGCGATCCGGAGGATCTCCTCCGAGGCCTGCGCGAGTTCGCCGAGCAACAGGCGGAGACGGTGCAGGAGGCGCAGCGCGAGCAGTTCGCGACGCTCACCTTGAACACCGCCGTGGAGCTGACCGGAGCGGCCCTCTCCCAGCTTCAGCCGTCCGGCAGTACAGACGAGCAGACGATCGCGCTCCGCGACGCGATGCGGGTGCTCTTCCCTGAAGCCGTGGCGCTCGTCAGCGCCGCGCGTCAGGGCTTCATGCGCGAGCGTTAGGATCCCGCCGCCCTTGGCGATCTTCGACCGCGCGATCGTTCGCATGCTTCCGGCCGTCCCGCGGCCGCTTGTGCAAAAGCTTTCCGAGCGGTACATCGCCGGTCCCGAGCTCAAGGACGCACGGGAGACGGTCCGCAAGTTGAACGCCGAAGGCAAGGTCGCCACGATCGACGTCCTGGGCGAGGAGATCACGACTGAGGAGGAAGCGGCAGCGATCGTGCGCGCCTACCTGGACGTCTTCGCTGACATCGAACGTTGCGGGCTCGATTCCGGCGTGAGCGTGAAGTTGACCGCGCTCGGGCTGAACCTCGACTACGACGTCTGTCGCACGAACTTGCGCACCGTCGTCGAGGATGCGGCGTCGCGTGGAAACTTCGTGCGCATCGACATGGAGGACTCGTCCACGACGGACGACACGCTGCATCTGTACCGCGAGTTGCGCGAGGAGGGTCACGACAACGTCGGCGTCGTCCTTCAGGCGATGCTGCGGCGGACGGCCGACGACATCGCCGCTCTCGCGGACCTACGACCGAGCGTTCGACTCTGCAAGGGGATCTACGTCGAGCCGCCCGAGCTCGCGTACCAGGACTTCGGCGAGGTTCGTGCGTCGTACGTTCGGGCGCTCGACGCGTTGCTCGCGGCCGGCGGACACGTCGGCATTGCGACCCACGACGAGTGGCTGCTCGACGAGGGCCGGCGACTCGTCGCCGAACACGAGTTGGCTCCCGGTGCCTACGAGTTCCAGATGCTGCTCGGCGTGCGGCCCGAGCTCGGCACCGGTCTCGTGCGCGAAGGACATCGCCTGCGGATCTACGTCCCCTTCGGGCGCCACTGGTACGAGTATTCGCTTCGGCGGCTGCAGGAGAATCCGAAGCTCGCGGGCTACATCGCCGCGGACACGCTCGGCCGGCTGATCGGCCGTAACGGCGCTTGATCTGGGCCAGGGCCGAGGGCTGCCGCGTCTGGGACGCGGACGGGCGCGAGTATCTCGACCTGTCCGGCGGCTTCGGCGTTGCCGCTCTCGGTCATCGCAATCCGCACGTGATGTCGGCGATCTCCTCGGCTCCCGTCGCACATGCGCTCGGCGATCTTGCGGACGCCGCGGTCACCGCGGAGCTTCGACAGAGTCTGCCGTGGCCCTCGAAGCTCGGGGTCACCGGTGCCGACGCTGTCGAGATCGCATTGCGAACAGCGTTGCTCGCCACCGGCAAGAGCGGCATCGTTGCGTTCGACGACGCCTATCACGGCACCGGCCTCCTCGCTCTCGCGGCGACCGGCTTCGAACGCTTTCGTGAGCCGTTCGCCGCCTGGCTCCCGGGCCCGGTGCACCGACGTCCTTACGGCGAGGATCCCGGCCCTTTGCCTGCCGACACTTGCTGTGTCATCGCCGAGCCCGTTCAGGGACGTGCAGGCGCGCGCGTGCCACCGGGCGACTGGCTCGAGACGCTTCGCCGTCGCTGTGACGAAGCCGGCGCGCTGCTCGTCGTGGATTCGATCTACGCGGGCCTCGGCAGGATCGGCGAGCTCTGGCCGGGTGAGCACGTCTCCGATGTGATTTGCGTCGGCAAAGCACTCGGCGGCGGTCTGCCGCTGTCCGCGGCACTCTTCGTGCGCGGAGGCCTCGCCTCGGTGTGGGATCTCGGTCCCGAGGACGTTTTCACCCATACCCACGTCGGCAACCCGCTCGCTTGCGCAGCGGCGCTCGTCGTGCTCGACGAAGTGCCGCGGTTGCTCGAACGCGTTGGCGTCGCCGGCCGCCGGTTCGAGGAGGAGGGCTGGCACGGCGCCGGTTTGCTTCGCGCGCGCGTGGGCGACGCGCAGGCCGCTGAGCGAAACGGCGTGATCGTCATTCCGGCCGGCGACGGCAGTCTGATCTCCGCGACCCCGCCGTTGACGATCACGGACGAGGAGCTCGACGAGGCGTTCAGCCGGCTGGCGCGCTAGTCCGCCCGGTTGTCAAACGGATCACGCCTTGCGTGCGTACAGCAGGAACGTTCCCGGCACTCGTGCATCGTGATGACGAAAGCCGTCGCTCCTGGACGGATACTCCTCGAGTGCCTGCAACAGCAGGCCGGCGCGGGCCGCCGCGTTGACGATCTGGCCGAGCCGGCGCGACCCCTCGTCGAAGTAGCTCTCGCGCCAGTGCATCAGGCCGTCCACGCAGAGGGCGACGGGATGCTCCTCGAAGAGCAGGAGGTCGCCGCCTGAACGCAGCGCCGCGGCGATCTCGCGCATCCACTGATCGAGATCGGTGAGCTGGAGCAACGAGCCGAGCCCGGCGTAGACGAGGTCGAAGCGTCCCCGCCGTAGCTCCGCGGGCAGCTCTTGCGGGTCGGCCTGCACCCAGAGGATCGACGGCCAGCGCTCACGCGCCGCTTCGAGCGCCCGGCCGGACGAGTCGACGCCGGTGACGACGGCACCGAGCTCCGCAAGCTCGGCAGTGGCCTCGCCGGTGCCGCACTGCAGGTCGAGCACCCGCTTGCCCGTCAGGTCGGCAAGCGCGTTGCGCACGGGTGAGGGCAGCCCCCGCTCTCCGGCGAGCGCCTCCGCGCGTCTTCGGTGGATCTCGTCCCACGCTCGCCTGTTGTGTTCGGTTGGTTCCATCAGGCGAGCAGCGAGTAGCCGCCGTCCATGATCAGCGTGTGGCCGCGGAGCATGTCCGCGTCCGGTGAGCAGAGGAACGCAACGGCTCCTGCCACGTCTTCGGGCTCGACCAGGCGGCCGGCGGGAGTGCGTGTCTTTCCCGCGCTGAGCATCTGCTCGCGATTCGGGAAGTGATCCAGCGCCTCGGTCTCGACCACGCCGGCCGAAACGGCGTTGACGCGAATACCACGTGGGGAGAGCTCGACCGCGAGGTAGCGGACGACGGATTCGAGTGCGGCCTTCGACGTCCCGACGAGAACGTAGTTCTCGAGCACTCGCTGCGCGCCGAGTGACGACACGGCGACGATCGACGAGCCGCTCTGCATGTCCGGGGCACACGCCCGCGCGAGGGACAGGAGCGCCCGTGCATTTGCGTTCAGAGTCCAGTCCCAGTGCTTGTCCTCGGTCTCGAGTGCCGGCTTGATGACGCCTGTCGCAGCGTTGTGCACGATCGCCGCGTACGGGCCGTGTGACGCGAACTCGGCGACGACCTTCTCCGACGCCACGTTGCCGCGGACGAGAATCGGCTCGGCTCCCGCTGCGCGGATCTCGTCGGCAGCCGCCTCGGCTGCTTTGTCGTTCCGGAGATAGCCGAGCGCGATGCGTGTGGCGCCTTCGGACGCAAGCCGAAGCGCGATCGCCTTGCCGATGCCGCGCGTCCCGCCCGTCACCAGGACGGAACCGTTTTCGAGAGTCATTTCGGTCCGGGGAGTGGCTCGTTCGCGGGCGCCGTGCTCGGGATCTCCTCCCAGCCGGGCCTCGATCTCGGCTCGCGCGGGCCTTCCTCCGCCTTTGACGACGCAAAGGCCAGTCGCTCCAGAACCTCGATCCGCGCCTGCGCGTACTGCCTCACCGGATGGCGCGCGGGCAGATCGCGCACCAGTTCCTCGACCCGCGCCCGCAGTTGTGGCGCAAAGTGCGGCGTCGCAGGACCGACGAGGGCGTCGACGTCCTCCTTGGTGGGCTCCCGCATGTGCGGAAGCCTAACCGGGACTAACCCTGGAAGGGCGAGGCGACGTAGATGCGAACCTCGAGCGGCGCGAACGAATCGGTGAACGAGCCGCTCCTCGCCGTGACCGTATGCATCCCGTCGAGGGTCTGGAGGACGCGATCGCCGAGCGCGGGCACGTTGATCTGCGAGGCGGCCGCGTTTCTACTGGCGTTCACGGCGATGACGTAGACCGCCCCGTTGTGCTCGCGGGCGCCGACCTTGACGACGCTCTCCGGGGCGACGCTCGCAGCAATCGCGGGCTCGACGAGGACCGGGGCGAGCGACTGGATCTCATGGTTCGTGCGGGCGATCTCGGCGCCGACGTCGAGGCTCCAGTTGTTCGGGAAGTAGCCGATCGCGTGTGCGCCTCCGGCAATCGAGAGCCAGGCTTCCGCGCGGACCGTCTGCGGCGTCGGGTCCAGCTGATCGCCGAAGCAGTCCATTTGACGGGCCTCGATCCACTGGAACGTCGGTCGTCCGCGGCCGAGCGCGACGAGATCGAGCTGCGAGTCGAACACGTCGCCGAAGCTGTCGAAGCGGCACCAGTTCTGAAGTGGGTAGAGATCGAACCCGAGCACGTCCGCGCTTGCAGCGAGCGCCGGATACATGCCCTTGCCCTGCGGAAGTGCGCTCGCCCGGCTGTAGAAGTGATTGGTCAGCGTCAGGAAGCGGGGCCCTGACCCAGGCGTCGGCGGGACGAGGCGGAGCGCGTCGGCCGTCGTGAAATCACCGGGGAGGTGCGTGTCCCATTCGTCGGGAAGATGCGTGCCCACCGTCCCTGCGCGTCCTGCCGCGTCGGACTGCGCGTTCGCGAGCACGAACGCCCTGCCGGTGACCCATTTCGCGAGCTGGGCGCCGGTACCGCAGCCGTTGCCCATGAAGAGGTCGATGCCGACCGCCAGGTTGCCCGCTGCCGCGTCCGGGCACTGCGCCCACACGAGCTTCGGAAACGACGGCTGCCCGTTCAGGAGGATCGCCCCGTTCGAGGTCGTCATCTGTACCGGTCCGGAGAGCCTCGGAGTGGTGAGGACGAATTCCGCGACGCGCGCAGCTCCGCCGCCGTTCACGGCGGTGACCGCCAGCTTGTACGAGTCGTCGAAGCCGAGACCGGTCAGCGTCGCCTGATGCTCGGTGGACGCGCCCGACGCCGGGGTCCAGATGACCGGTGCGTCGAGCCCGTACGCGATTCGCGACGACGCGGGCACGCTCGTCCGCCACGCGATCGTCGCCGAGAACGGCGTCAGCGCTGTCGTGTGCACGTTCTCGATCTCCGGCGGAGGCCCGACGGGTGCTGCAGGCGTGGTCGTCGTCGTCTCCGTCGGCGTTGTGGTCGTGGGTGAGGTCGGGATGCCGGGCAGTGCGAGGAACCGCAGGTCGCTCACATAGGGCGCGTCGAAGCCGATCGCGGGTGTCTCGCCCGCGGGGGTGGATGTGTCGCTGCCTCCCACAGACTGGTCTTGGCTCGCGGTGAGTGGTCGCAGGCCCGGGGTCGACTGCGGGCCGCTGGTGTCGAGGCCTGTCGAGTGCACGACCCGCCTGCCGCCCGCGGGCGCGAAGGTGAAGGGCGGCGCGGGCCCGCCTGCCGCGCCTTGCGCAGAGACCGCTGCCGGAGCCGAATCGGATCCGGGAAGAGCGAGCTTGAAACCGATCGTCGAACCGCCAACGATGGCAAGCAGGAGCCAGCAGATGGTGCGCAGGGGCACCTTGTAGGAGTCGGCGTCCCAGGCTCGCTCCTCTCCCTCGATCGAGGGATCCGCGCCGCTTTACAGTGCGCCTCCGTGCGCCGACCGACTGCCGATCTGCTGCTGCTCGCGACGGTCAGCCTCTGGGCACTCAACTTCACCGTCTCGAAGTACATCCTCGACCACGGGTTTCGGCCGCTCGCATACTCATCGATTCGCTACGCCTGCGCGGCGCTGATCTTCGCCGCGATCACCTTGACCATGGAGGGCTCCCTGCGGATGGGACGCCGGGACCTGCCGATCATCGTCTTCTGCACGGCGGTGTTGTTCGCGAACCAGTTGTGCTTCGTCTACGCGCTCCGCTTCACGACCGCGACGACGGTCGCGCTGCTGTTCGGCACGCTTCCGATCTTCACCGCCCTCTTTGCCAGGGGCACGGGCATCGAGCATCTGAGCGGCCGCTTCTGGATCGCGGCGCTGGTGTCGTTCGCGGGCGTCGCGCTCGTCGCCGTCGGCTCGGGCGGAAGCCTGTCGGCGAACCTCAAAGGGGACACGCTCGCCGTTGGCGGCGCAGCCACGTGGGCCGCCTACTCGGTAGCGATCGGCCCGCTGATGCGGCGCTATTCCCCGTTCAGGCTCAGCGCCGTGTTCCTGCTCGCCGTGACGCCGCTGCTGGCCCTGGCGGGGTCGCACCAGCTCGCACAACAGCGCTTCGACTTCGGTGCGCTCGTCTGGATCGGGTTCGCGTTCGCCGTGCTGGGGCCGCTCGTGATCACGAACCTGCTCTGGTTCACGGCGATCGACCGGGTCGGCCCGTCGCGCGCATCGCTGTTCGCGAACCTGCAGCCCTTTATCGCCGCGATCATCGCACTCGTCCTCCTGTCCGAGCCGATCACGACCGTGCAGATCATCGGCGGCGTCGCGATCGCGGCCGGGATCGCCCTCTCGCCTCGCCGGGCGGCTCCCAGGCCGCCGGCTGAGTAAGATTTTGGCCATGGGGCAGAACGCCGACTTCATGCCGATCGACGGGTGGGATCACCTCGAGCTCTACGTCGGCAATGCCAAGCAGGCGGCCTTCTTCTACGAGCACGCCTTCGGTTTCACGAAAACCGCGTATGCAGGGCCCGAAACCGGTGTTCGGGACCGCGCCTCGTACGTCCTCGAGCAGGACGACATTCGCCTCGTCCTGACGAGCGGTCTCGGCCCTGACAGCGAGATCACCCGCTTCGCGTGTGCCCACGGCGACGGCGTGAGGGACACGGCGCTGACCGTGCCCGACGCGGCGAACGCCTATCGGGAGGCGGTTCAGCGTGGAGCCCGTGGAGTCCGCGAGCCGCACTGGACCGAGGACGACTTCGGCCGGGTCGAGCGGGCGACGATCGCCACGTACGGCGACAACGTCCATACCTTCGTCGACCGGAGCGAGTACACCGGCCCGTTCCTGCCGGGATACCGCGAGGTCGCACGGACGAACGGCAAACCGGCGACTGGCGTCGGGCTGCGAGCGATCGACCACGTCGTCGGGAACGTCGAGCTCGGCCGGATGGACTACTGGGTCGAGTTCTACGAACGGACGATGGGCTTCACGAACATCATCCACTTCGCCGACGAGCAGATCCACACCGAGTACTCGGCGCTGATGTCGAAGGTGATGGCGGACGGCCAGGGGAAGATCAAGTTTCCGATCAACGAGCCGGCTGAGGGAAAGCGCAAAAGCCAGATCGAGGAGTACCTCGAGTTCTTCGGCGGCCCGGGCGTGCAACACATCGCGTTGCAGTCCGAGGACATCGTGCGCAGCGTCGAGACGCTGCAGGAGCTCGGCGTTGAGTTCCTCTCCACTCCCGAGGCCTACTACGAGGACGCGATGGCGCGTGTTGGCGAGATCGGTGAAGACTGGGACGACCTGCGTCGCCTGCGCATCCTCGTCGACCGGGACGAGGACGGCTACCTGCTGCAGATCTTCACGAAGACCGCGCAGGACCGGCCGACGCTCTTCTTCGAGGTGATCGAGCGTCACGGCGCACGCGGGTTCGGCGAGGGGAACTTCAAGGCGCTCTTCGAGGCGATCGAGCGCGAGCAAGCCCTCCGCGGCAATCTCTGAGTGACCTTCGGCGCGACCTAGGTCGCCGGGCAGACCGCAAGCCGGCGCCCCCTTCGGCATCTATCTGACCGGACAGGAAATCCCAGTCAAAGGGAGTGAAAAAACACATGCGGCGGATGGTCATCATCTTCGCTCTGATGGTCGGAGCCCTGACGCTTGCTGCGTCCGGCCTCGCCGATCCGGGCGGCAAAGGCAAGGGCAAGGCTCAGGGGAAGAACAAGTTCAGCTTCACACTGACGACGACCGACCGTCGATGCGACGGAACGCAGCCGTGGGCGACGCTCAACGAGAAGCGGACGTACGAGATCCACGACAACGGCAACGGCACCTTTCGCCTGCGCCGCGTCGACAAGGGAAAGTTCACCACGATGGCCGGGAACAGCCCGGGCAACTGCCAGGCGAACAAGAGCAAGCACGGCAAGCTCATTCGCGCAGGCGTGACGGGCCGCTTCAACGGCTACCTCGAAGGCACGATCACAGGCGGCGTCTTCAACAAGAACGCGACCTGCGCCGCTGCGTGCTTCACCGGTGACTTCCTCACCGCGTTCTTCGGCCCGGCCGCTGCATTCTCGTGTGACGGAGCCACGAACAGCACTGATTGCAAATTCAACTACAACTACACCGCGCCGAATCGCAGCGGAAATCGGCCGCGGCTGATCGTCCGCCACTGGCAGGACCGCGGGAAGGGCTCGGGCACGACGCTCAAGGAAAGCTTCCACGGCGACATCGCCAGCTCCTAGCTTTTCCGGACAAAGGATCGACGAAGAGCCCGCCTCGGCGGGCTCTTCCGTTTTACTAGCCGGATGCATCCGCAACGGAGAGCGGCGCTCGTCTCGGTGGTCGCGGCCATCGCGCTCATCGCGCTCAAGCTCGGCGCCGGCCTGGCGTCGCACAGCCTCGGACTGATCTCCGAGGCGTTGCACTCCGGAACCGATCTGGTTGCGGCGTTGCTGACGCTCTTCGCGGTCGGTGTCGCGGTCCGCCCCGCAGACGTGTCGCACCAGTACGGCCACGGCAAGGCGGAGCACCTTTCCGCGCTCGCGGAGGCTGCGATTCTCGTCGTGGCGAGCGCCTTCATCGCCTGGCGCGCGATCACGCATCTCGTGGGCGACCGGCCGACCTCGGTGCACGCGACGTGGTACGCGTTCGTCGTGATCGCGATCGTGATCGCCGTCGACCTCAGTCGGACTGTCGTGCTCCGGCGGGCGTCACGCCGCTACCACAGCGCGGCGCTGGCCTCGAATGCGCTCCACTTCGCCAGCGACCTGGCCGGGTCGGTCGCGGTGCTGGTCGGCCTCGTTCTCGTTCGCGCAGGCCACCCTCGCGCGGACTCCGCAGCTGCCCTCTTCGTTGCCGTCCTCGTCTCGCTCGCGGCCATCCGTCTGATGAAGCGGAACGTCGACGTCCTGATGGACCGCGCCCCAGCAGACGCCGAGGAAGCTGCGCGCGCGGCGATCGCCGGGATCGAGCCTCCGGTCGCTCTCCGCCGGCTGCGCATGCGTCAGGCGGGGCCGCGGCAGTTCATGGACGTCGTGATCGGTGTTCCGCCAGGCGCCGCCGTGGGCCAGGGCCACGCGGCCGCAGACCAGGTGGAGGAGGCGCTGAACGAAGCGCTACCCGGCAGCGACGTGGTCGTCCACGTCGAGCCGCAGGAAGACGAGGCTGCGATTCGCGACCGCGCACATGCGGCCGCGCTCGGCGTGCCAGGCGTGCGCGAGGTACACAACGTCAGCGTCCTCGACGTCGGCGGGCGAACGGAGGTGTCGTTGCATCTGAAGCTTCCCGGGGAGCTGACGCTGGAGCAAGCTCACGAGGTCGCAAATCAGGTCGAGGCGGCGATCGCTCAGGCCGTGCCCGAGGTCGACGACGTGCAGACACACATCGAACCGCTCGCCGAGCAATCGGAAGGGCGACCGATGGTCGAGGACACCGTCGAGCGGGACGTTGTCCTGCGCATCGTCCACGACGTCACGGGCCTGGAGCCGCGCGAGATCCGCTTCGTGCGTACGGACGACGGAACGATTGCCTATCTGACTCTCGGCCTCGACGCGGCGAGCCCACTCGCGGAAGCCCACGCGCGTGCGAGCGAGATCGAGGAGCGAATCCGCCGGGCCCGCCCAGACATCGCCGACGTGATCGTGCACACCGAACCCTAGTGATCCCACCGGCAACATTCGGCGGCGCTTGGCCCGCGATCACGCGGCGCGAGCCTGCGTCCTCAGTTGGGCCCGGGCAGGAAAGCCCGAGCCCTCACTGCGTCCTTGCTTCGCTTGGTGCTCTCGACCCAGGCATCCACCAAGGTCACCGGCGGGGTCATTGAAGCTCTGCATGTTCACGCCGCGCGACCTGCAGCTCGAACGGGGCTGGCCCGGGATCGTCGAGGGCGACACCGTCGTGCAGCTCGCAGCGCAGACGTTGCAGGCTTACTTCACCGGCGGCGGAAGCGCGCGGCGTCACGCCGAATACCCGCTGGCCGAGGTCGACTTCCGTCCTCCGATCCTGCACCCGCCGTCGGTGCGCGACTTCTACGCGTTCGAGCAGCACGTCAAGACGGCGCGAGCGCTGCGTGGCCAGGAGGTCCCGCCCGAGTGGTACGAGCTCCCGGTGTTCTACTTCTCGAACCCCGCGGCGATCTATGGCCCGGAGGACGAGATTCCGGCTCCGCCCGATACGAAGGAGCTCGACTACGAGCTCGAGGTCGCGGCGATAATCGGGGCAGACGCCCGGATCGGCGGGTTCACCGTCATGAACGACTGGTCCGCGCGCGATCTCCAGCGGGTCGAGATGAAGGTTGGGCTCGGCCCGGCGAAGGGGAAGGACTTTGCCACGAGCATCGGGCCGCTGCTGGTGACCCCGGACGAGTTCGACGGCGCGAGCGGCATGATGGTCGCGCGCATCAACGGTGAGGAGCGCTCGCGCGGGGACCTGGCGGACATGTACTACTCGTGGGACGCGATCGTGGCGCACGCAGCACGGAACACCCACCTCCGGCCAGGAGACGTCCTCGGCTCCGGGACCGTCGGGACTGGCTGCATCCTCGAGCACGGCGACGGCCGCTGGTTGCAACCTGGGGATGTCGTCGAGCTCGAGGTCGAGGGCATCGGCATCCTGCGCAACCGTGTCGCTTGACTCTTCCCCTGGGGCAGGGCCCATCGTGTTGAACGACATGGAGAACCTGATGTCGATCGGAGAGTTCGCCTCCGTGTCTCGGCTCTCGCAGAAGGCTCTCCGCCTCTACGGGGAGAGGGGCCTCCTGCCACCGGCGTGGGTCGACCCGGCCTCGGGTTACCGCTACTACACCCTCGAGCAGCTACGGGAGGCGACGCTGATTGCGCTGCTGCGCCGCGGCGGCATGCCGCTGGCCGAGATCCGTGCGTTCCTCCGCGAGCCGAGCGTTGACCTGCTCGAGGAGTACGAGCGGCGGGTGGCCGACGAGTTCGCCGAGCGGCGCCGGGTCCTCCGCTACGTGAAACGCATCCTGAAGGAGGAGCCCATGTACGACGTTCTCACCAGGCAGGTCTCGGAGCAGCCGTACGTCGGTCGCACGAAGCGAGTCCTCGTTGCCGATCTCGAGCCGTTCATCATCTCGACGTTCGAGGAGCTGGGAAAGGCCGGGGGCGGCCATCCGTTCGTGCTCTATCACGGGGCCGTGAACACCGAGGAAGACGGGCCGGTAGAGGTCTGCGTTCCGCAGCGCGACGGCGACAAGCGCTTGCCGGCGGGCGAAGTTGCGTTCACCGAGATCGCTGGACAGCAATGCTCCTTCCCGGAGATCCTCGGCGCCTACGAGGCTGTCTATCGCTGGGCCAAGGAGCACGGCCGTGAGCCGGGCGGCCCACCACGCGAGATCTATCTCAACGGCTTCGACGAGGAGCTGCACATGCAGATCGCGCTGCCGCTCCGCTGACGGCGAAGATAGGCCTGTGCAGGCCGAGGTCATCGTTGTCGGGGCGGGGATCATGGGATCCGCCACGGCTCACGCGCTCGCATGCGACGGTCGCGACGTGTTGCTCGTCGAGCAGTTCCACGTCGGGCATGAGCACGGGTCGAGTCACGGCCGCTCGCGGATCGTGCGGCTCGCGTATCCCGAGGTGGAGTTCGTCGAGCTGGCGAAGGAGGCATTCGCCGGCTGGCGGGAGCTCGAGCAGGAGTCCGGGCGGGAGCTACTCGAGCTGAACGGGCTGCTCGAGCTCGTCGAGGACTCCGCTCGGAGCTCGCATGAGGCCCTCGACGCCGCTGGGGCCGAGTACGAGCTGCTGGACGCCCCGGGAGCGCGGGCACGCTGGCCCGTCGGCGTGCCGGACGGTTGGACCGCGCTCTTCCAGCCTGAAGCCGGGATCGTCCGTGCCGACGTCGCCCACCGGGCGTTCGTCGACGGCGCTGTCGCACGAGGAGTGCGGCTCGAGGAAGGGAGGCATGTCGACTCGATCGAGGGGCTCGACGCTTCGGTAGTCGTGGTTACTGCAGGGCCCTGGGTCACCGGGTTCTTTCCGGATCTGCCCGTGCGGACCACCCGCGAGACCGTGGCCTATTTTCGGCGGGAGGGCGACCCTCTGCCGTCGGTCGTGCAGCTCGACCCGGAGACGCGGGGCCACGCGATGTATTCGCTGCACGACCCGGTGCACGGTCTGAAGGCCGGCGCCCACCATGCGGGCGCAGCGGTCGACCCGGAGGGGCCCGCCGAACCGGACGCGGCCCTTGTCGAGCGCATCGCGGAATGGGTCGCCCGCACCTACCCCGACGCCGACCCCGAGCCGGTCGCTGCGGAAACCTGTATGTACACGACCACCGCCGACGAGCACTTCATCCTCGAGCGCCGCGGCAAGGTCGTGATCGGGTCGCCGTGCTCCGGCCACGGCTTCAAGTTCGCGCCGGCGATTGGCACGAGACTCGCTGCCCTGGCCGCCGATATCCTTTAGAGCGATGCCGTTCTACCAGCGCCTCGGTGACGTTCCGCGGAAACGGCACATCCAGTTCCGCGACAACGGGACCCTCCTGACCGAGGAGGTCATGGGCATGGAGGGCTTCGTCGGGATGGAGTCGATCCTGTACCACCTCCAGTCGCCCTGCCGCGTGATGAAGATCGGCGGTTTCGAAGAGATCAAGCGGGACGAGTGGGTGCCTGACGCGCACGCGCACCGCCACTTCAAGACGTACGACGTCGACGCGACGGGCGACGAGATCACCGGCCGGCGCCTGTTGATGTGGAACAACGACGTCGAGATCTCGCTCGCGCGTCCGAAGGAACAGATGGACTACTTCTTCCGGAACGGCGAGGGCGACGAGGTCGTCTTCGTCCACGAAGGCACGGGCACGGTCGAGACGATATTCGGCAACGTGCCGTACAAGGACGGCGACTACATCGTGATCCCGCGCGGGACGACGTACCGGTTCCGTCCTGAAGGAGAGCAGCGCTACCTCGTGTTCGAGACTCCCGGGCTGATCGAGATCCCGAAGCGCTACCGCAACCAGGACGGCCAGATGCTGGAAGGCGCGCCGTACTACCACCGCGACATCCATCCGCCGACGGAGCTGAACACGCACCGTGAGAAGGGCGAGTTCCCCGTCAAGGTGCGAGTGCGCGGCGGCTACCAGACGTACCTCCTCGACTACCACCCCTTCGACGTCGTCGGCTGGGACGGCTACCTCTATCCGTGGACGTTCTCCGTGCACGACTTCGAGCCGATCACGGGTCGCATCCATCAACCGCCGCCGTCACACCAGACGTTCCAGGGCCGGAACTTCGTGATCTGCTCGTTCTGCCCGCGCAAGCTCGACTTCGATCCCCTTGCGGTACCGATTCCGTACCACCACTCGAACCTGCAGTCGGAGGAGATGATCTATTACGTCTCCGGCAAGTTCGGCTCGCGCCGCGGTGTGGACGTCGGCTCGATCACGCTGCATCCGTCGGGCCTGCCGCACGGGCCCCAGCCGGGCCTCGCGGAGAAGAGCATCGGGACGCACGAGACCCATGAGCTCGCGGTGATGTGCGACACGTTCCATCCCCTCAAGCTGACGAAGTTCGCCAAGGATCTGGACGACGGCAAGTACGCGTACTCTTGGTACGAGAATGCGCAGGAGGGGACGGGCGGGGACGAGGCGTCGGCGGACGGCGAGGGCGACGCCAGCGGCGCCGGCCTTACGTCACATTTCTAGGAGCGTGTGGTGATCTGGCGCCTGATCGCATGGATCGTCTTCACTCTCGCGCAACGGCGCGTGGCGCTCGCCGGCGACCTCGATCGCGAACGAGCTGCCTCGAGCCTGCGCGAGCATTACGCCGGTGGGTACTTGACGCTCGACGAGTTCTCTCGCCGCACCGGACGAGTCCTGTCCGCGCGTTCGCGTGGCCAAGTGCGTCGCGCGCTCTTCGGCCTCTCGCGCCCCTCGTTGGTGGACTCGACGAATAGCGCGGTGCGAGACCTCGTGCTTGTTGTCGTCAGCGGCGCATACGTCGTGTTCAGCCTCGTCCTTGCGCTCGTCCTCGGGCTGACGGTCCTGCTCCACGGCGTCTCGATGTCGGCTATCGTGACGATCGCCATCGTCTGGCTCGTTCCGACGTGCCTGTTCGCGGGTCTGCGGCGTCGGAACGCGCGTCTCTAGGCGGGCCTAGCGGTCAGCCACATTGCCGCCGCGACCCGGCGGTGGTCAGACGCTGTCTGTCGCCATCCCGTCGCTCTGGCTTGACCACTTGATCTCGACTTCGAGCTCGGTTTCGTTGTCGTCGATCTCTACCTCGAGTTCAAACCGGACTTGGTCCGGCACATTGAATTCGAGCTTCTCGCCGCCTCTCTCGAGTTCGAACTCGGCGTCCGAGCCGAGCGCGTCGGCGATCGCCGACAACCGCGCCGCGGCCTCGGCGCGGGACAGGTTCTCCTTCTGTTCAAACTTCAACTTGGGCATGGCTCTCCATTTCCGAGGTCGGCCATCGAAATCGGATCACGCTCCGATCGGCCGGTGTAACAAAGTAAAGCAGCGCAACCCTGAGGCCACACTCGGGTCGGCAGCGTCAGAGCGGGCCGATCCCCCATACACCTTGGAATGAACCACCGGGCTCGAGCACGATCAGATCGTCACCGGATCTGAAGGCGTTCGGTGGACAGGTCATGGGCTCGACCGCGAGACTGCGTCGGTTGACGTCGGGCCGGTCATCTCCCGTGTACAGCATCAGGTACGAGTAGCGCTCGTCCACCCACAGCGCGAGCCCGCCGTCGTGATCGGGGTGCCGAAGCTCGACGCGGGCGAGGCCGTCCTGGTCGCGCTCGAGGTCGGTGAAGGCGGTGTCGAGTTTCGTCGCGCCGATCGCTCTGGGTTGGGTGAAGTCGTACTCCGTTCCACCAACTGCGCCCGAGCCGGTGGGAATGCCCCGTTCATCGGAGTGCAGCACCGTACGCGCCGCGACGTGCAGGAGCACCGAATCAACGGATCCGGTGCCGAAAGTGAGGTACGGATGGGCGCCGCTGCCGAAAGGGCACGGATCCATCCCGACATTCGTCGCCGTTGTCCGCACTTGGAGCCCTCCTTGCGACAGCGTGTACTCGATCGAGAGCTCGAGTGCGAATGGATAGCCGGGCCGGGGATGCAATGTGTGCACCACGACGACCCGGTTCGCTTCGCGCTCGGCGACCGTCCAGTCTGCCCAGCGGACGAGGCCGTGGATCGCGTTTCCGGCCGACGGCTCGTCGAGGGCGAGCTGATGGCTTCGTCCTCCGAATTCGTAGGAGCCTGCCTGCAACCGATTGGGCCACGGGATCAGCACCTGTCCCCGACCTGACGTGCTCATCTCGCCGATCCCATAGCCGTCGATCACATCGCTGCCGGCGATCGCGTACGACCGCAGCCCACCGCCCACCCCGACGAGGACCGCGCGCTGATCTCCAAGCGCGATCTCGACCTGCTCCCCGGACGGCGCGACCACCACGCGGGGCTAGTTCAATCGGTCACGCAGGTGGTCACCTACGCGCAGCGAGTTCGCCATCGCGGTCAGAGCGGGATTGACCGCTCCGATGCTCGGGAAGACGCTCGTGTCGACGACGTAGAGGTTGTCGAGCTCGTGCGCGCGGCCCTCGGCGTTCACCACTGACGTCGCAGGGTCGGCGCCCATTCGGCAGGTGCCCGCCTGGTGCGCGACGCCCGCCACCGGGATCTCGTTCTTCATGTACGCGAAGCGGTGAAACAGATGGCCGGGCTCCATGCGGAGTTTCGCGAGCATCGAATGGAGCTGCTCGTAGAGCTCCTGCTTCGGCTTCTCGTTCGTCGCCTTGTAAGCAAGGGTGAGCTTGCCGTCACCGTCGACGGAGACCCGGTTCTCGGGCCGGGGCAGGTCCTCGGTGGAGAGCCAGAAATCGACCGCGTGCTTCGCGATCCGCTCCAACGACCAGTGCGGCGCGAGCTTCGTCTCGCCCGGCTTCTCGCCGCGGAACATCGGCTCCTGCGACTTGCCGACCATCTGGATATTCCCGAGCGGGTAGTCATGGCCGTTGCCAGCGAGGTAGAAGTCGTTTACACCGAGCGTCTTCTGGAAGATGGTCGGGTTCTCGTCCTTCGAGAGCGCGAGCACGGCCTGGCTGTTGTGGAACATGTAGTTCCGGCCCACCTGGTCGGAGCCGTTCGCCAGACCGTTCGGGTGTTTATCGGTCGCGGAAAGAAGCAGTAGCTTCGCCGTGTTCGCGGCACCGCAGGCGAGCACGATCAGGTCAGCTTTGTAGTTCTCGAGCTCGCCGTCGCGCTCTACGACGACCGCGCTGACGGCGTTCCCGCCCGGCTCAGTCTCGAGCTTGACGGCTTGCGCATTCGTCAGCAGCTCGACGTTCGGGTGCTCGAGCGCAGGCCGGACGCCTAGGACCTCAGCGTCGGACTTGCCGTGCACCGCGCAAGGAAACCCGTCGCAGTTTTGGCAGCGCACGCACGCGCCGTACGGCATGTTCTGCTCGTTCAACCGGACGCCGCAGGGGGCGTGGAACGGGTGGTAGCCCGCTTCCGCCAGATCGTCCGAGAGCTGTTGGATCCGCGGCTCGTGCGAGACGGCAGGAAATGGGTATGGCGCGCTGGCGTGCGGTTCGGTCGGGTCCTCGCCACGCGCGCCGTGCACCTCGTAGAGCTGCTCGGCCTGTGTGTAGTACGGCTCGAGGTCGTCGTAGGAGATCGGCCAGGCCGGAGACGGGCCGTCGTGGTGGATCAGCTCAGCGAAATCCTCCTTGCGAAGGCGGTAGAGCGCCGCGCCGTAGAGCTTCGTCGCGCCACCGACGAAGTAGTGGATCTGCGGTTGGAACGCCTTCCCCGTGGGGTCGTACCAGGTGTCCTTGGACACGTACTTGTTGTCGACGAAGACGTCCTGCGCGAGCCAGTTGGCGGGTTCGCGGGGGAGCCAGTCGCCCCGTTCGAGCAGCAGGATCCGCTTTCCGGACGGTGCCAGGTGGCGCGCGAGCGTGCCGCCGCCTGCCCCGGTTCCAACAATGATGACGTCGTACGAATCCATGTTTAGACCTCCGCTGTCAGCTCGGAGAGCATGATCCGGCCGGCGGCCTCCATCAGCGCTAGGTGCGAGAACGCCTGCGGGAAGTTGCCGAGATGGCGGCCTGTCGCGGCGTCGAACTCCTCGGCATAGAGTCCGAGCGGGGAGGCGACGCGCAGGAGCCGTTCCATCAGATCGCGCGCCTTCTGCATCTCGCCGACAGTGGCAAGCGCCGAGACGAGCCAGAAGGAGCAGATCAAGAACGTCCCCTCCTTGCCGGAGAGGCCGTCGTCGGTTTCGTCGGTCTTGTACCGCAGGACGAATCCGTCGTCCGTCAGCTCTTCTGCGATCGCCAGCACGCTCGCCTTCAGGCGCGCGTCGTCGTCTGGGAGGAAGCCGAAGATCGCGGCCAGCAGCGTGGAAGCGTCCAGTGCTTCGCTCCCGTAGCGCTGACACAAGACGCCGCGTTTGTCGACGCCGTTCGCCAGGATGTCCTCCCGAATTTCGTCGGCGACCGCGGCCCACTTCTCCTGCGCGGCCGGATCACCGCGGATCTCGGCCAGCTTCGCGGCCCGATCGAGCGCAACCCAGCACATCAGCTTCGACGAGACGTAGTGCTGCGGCTTGCCCCGCGCCTCCCAGATCCCCTGGTCGGGCTCGCGCCAGACCTTCGTAGCGCACTCGGCCTGGGTCTGCACGAGCGGCCAGAGGCGCCGCGGCAGCCGCGCGCTGCGGCGTGTGTGCAGCAGAATCGAGTCGAGCGCGGCACCGAAGACATCGTTCTGCCGCTGATCGAAGGCGCCGTTGCCGACGCGCACGGGCCTTGCTCCTGCGTAGCCGGTCATCTCGTCGCGCGTGGACTCCGTCAGGTCGCGACGGCCGTCGATCCCATACATGATCTGCAAGGAGCCGTCCTCGGTCGCCTCGACATCGGCGACGAACTGCATGAACTCGTCGGCCTCCCAGTCGAGGTTGAGCATGTGGAGTGCCTGCAGCGTGAAGGTCGTGTCGCGAATCCAGGTGTAGCGGTAGTCCCAGTTCCGCTCGCCGCCGGGTGTCTCCGGCAGCGATGTCGTGAGCGCGGCCACCGTTGCGCCGGTCGGCATGTAGGTGAGCCCCTTGATCGTCAGCGCCGAGCGCTGGACAGGGTCCCGGAACTGGTGGTCGGGGATTCGAGCGCGGCCGAGCCAGGTGCGCCAGAACCGCGTCGTGGCGGCAATCCGAGCGTCGGCTTCCTCGACATCCTGACACGAGACGAGACCCTCCTCCCACGAGAGGGAGCAGTAGGCCCGCTCGCCGGCCTCGAGCACGTGGCGCGCTCGAATCCGGTTCGCCTCGATGCCGAGCCCGAGATCAGTTTTCAGTCGGATCGTCGTCCCTTCACCGGTCGCGTCGGCTGCGTGCCTGTCGTCGCCTACCAGCGTCCATTCCGCAGGCGCCCGTCCGTAGTCGAAGGCGGGCTCGCAGACGAGCTCGACCTCCACCTGCCCTTCGATGCACTCGACCGTGCGAATCAGCATGTGGTCGGCGTCGTCGTCGGCAGGCGGCCTGGTGTGGGGCGTGATCGTGTCCTCGTGCTCGCGCGGGCTCATCGTCAGCGCGTCGCGGACGACGATCCAGCCGTTCGGTGTCTTCCACGTCGTCTCGAGCACGTTCGTGCCGGGCTGGTAGACGACGGCGGCCGGGTGGTTGATTCCGAATGGTCCGAAGCGGAAGAAGCCGGCTTCGCGGTCGAGCAGGCTGCCGAAGACGCTCGGGGAGTCGAAGCGCGGCACGCAGAGCCAGTCAATCGCGCCGTCCGGCGCCACGAGCGCGCCGGTGTGGCAGTTGGAGAGAAACGCGTACTCGGCGATCGGCGGGAACGGCGAAGGGGCCGCCGCGCTCTGGGGTTGTCGCTCGGTTGCGGGCTCGACAGCGGTCACGAGGGTACCCAGGGGTCGTGCCAGCGTCCATAGCCGGAGATCAACTTGTCGGCGGCCTTCGGGCCCCAGCTTCCCGGCGCATAGCTGTGGACCGGCGGCGGCGCGTCGAGCAACGGCTGCATCACCCTCCAGGCCTCCTCGACGCCGTCCTGACGCGTGAAGCGCTTGCTGTCGCCGATCATCGCCGCATGCAAGAGCACCTCGTACGGGGCCGCGCCTTCACCGCCTTCCTCGGCGAACTCCATGTCCAGCTCGATCGGTTCCGGAGAGGCCGTTCTGGCGCGGCGCGCGTCGACGATCAGCCTGACCCCGGTCGAGGGGTCGAGCTTGACGACGAGCTGGTTCGCCTCCGGCCGGTGGCTCTCGTCCCAGAAACCGAGGCGCGGCGGGTGCTTGAAGACGAGCCGTAGCTCGGTCTGCGTCGTGGGGAGCTTTTTGCCCGTGCGGATGAAGAACGGGACTCCCGCCCAGCGCCAGTTGTCGATGTCGAGGCGCATCGCCGCGTAGGTCTCCGTCTGGGAGTCGGGCGCGACCCCGTCGATCTCGCGGTAGCCGTCGTACTGGCCGCGAACGTAATGCTCGGGATCCGCATCTGCAATCGCCCGGAAGAGCGCCACCTGTGCATCCTTGAGGGTGCCCGCGTCGGCCGAGGACGGCACCTCCATCGCGGCCGATGCGACGACCTGCATCAAGTGGTTGACGACAACGTCACGAACAGCGCCGACGGGGTCGTAGAAATGGCCGCGGTCCTCGACCCCGAAGCTCTCGGCCATCGTGATCTGCACGCTCTCGAGGTAGTTGCGGGTCCAGAGCGGCTCCAGCATCGAGTTGGCGAAGCGCAGGTAGAGAATCTCGTCCGTGCCCATCTTCCCGAGGAAGTGATCGATGCGGAACAGCTGCGACTCGTCGATGTACTGGTGGAGCTCGTCCGCAAGCTCGCGCGCCGAAGCCCGGTCGTGGCCGAACGGCTTCTCAACGACGATGCGAGCGTTCTTGGTCAGTCCTGCCTCCGACAAGCCCTTGACGACCGTGCCGAAGAGGAACGGCGGGATCTCGAGGTAGAAGACCGGGCTCTCGGCACCGTCGATCGCCTCGGCTACACGCTCGTACGTGGCTGCATCGGAGAAATCGCCGGCGACATAGGAGAGCCGGTCGGCGAAGCGTTCGAAGACCTTCGGGTCGAGCTTCTCACCCGCACCTTCGATCGAGTCCCGTGCGCGCTCCTTCAGCTGATCGATCGTCCAGTCGTCCACGGCCACGCCCAGGATCGGACAGTCGATCAGGCCCCGCCGCTCGAGTCGGTAGAGCGACATGAACGTCATCACCTTCGCCAGGTCGCCCGTGATCCCGAAGGCCACGAAGACGTCGGCAGGGCGCGGATCCTCGACTCGCGCTGGAGTGGTCGCGGGTGCCACGGTCGTCATTGCTGTCTCCTCTCTTGCTTCATGTCTCGACGGTGATTCGCGCCCCTCGCTGGTGCGTCAACCCTGCTCCAGCCCAGTCGACGACGGCCTTCGCGCGGTCCTCGTTCGTCGGCAGCAGCGCCAGATGGACCGTTCCCCAGGCCAGCGAGGCCGTCTTGCCCTTCATCGTTCGCCCGCCGAGCATCTGCACGACGGCGGAGCCCCGTCCGATCGTCGCCATCGTCCCTTTGTCCCGGTACTTGAACGGCTTCGTCGCCTTGCCGGCGACCCTGCGGGCGATTGTCTCGCCGGCGTGCTCGCCCGCCTGGAGCGCCACCGAGCCGAGCTGCGGCAGCACCTGATCGGTCTTCGCGTCGGTGATCGCCGCGACGTCACCGACCGCGTAGACCTCGGGGTGCCCCGGAACTCGAAGCTCTTCGTCGACGCCGATCCGGTTACCCCTCCCGAGCTCGAGCCCGAGTGACTGAACCAGGCGGTTACCCTGCAGACCGGCTCCCCACACGAGCGTATGTGCCTCGAGCACGGTGCCCGACTTGAGCGTCACGCGGCGCGGCTCGATCGACGCGACCACCTCGCCCGTCAGCACCTCGACGCCGCGCTTGGCGAGCGCCTTCTCCGTATAGGTGCGGATGACCGGCTTGAACATCGGGAAGAGCACCGGCCCGGCCTCGACAAGCATGATCCGGGCCTTTTCCGGTGGCACGTCGGGATAGTCCTTCGGAAACACCCCGTGGTAGAGCTCCGCGAGTGCGCCTGCGGTCTCGATACCCGTTGGACCGCCACCGACGACGACGATGTTCAGGGCGCCGTCGTCGATCAGCGCCGGATTGCGATCCGCCGCCTCCCAGGTCTTCAGGACATGGCTCTTCAGGCGGACCGCATCGGCGAGCGTGTACAGCGGAAACGCGTGTTCCGGCGCTCCCTCGACACCGAAGAAGTTCACCTCGGCGCCGAGTCCGAGGACGAGGTAGTCGTAGGTCAGGGGCTCGAGCTCGCTGAAACGGACCTCGCGCGCGTCGAGATCGATCGCCGTGACCGTGTCCTGGTGAACGCGCGCGTTCGGCTGCTTGTGAACGAGGTCGCGAATCGGGTGGCCGACCGCCGTCTGCTCGAGCAGCCCCGTCGCCACCTGGTACAGGAGCGGCTGGAAGGTGTGGTAGTCGTGCTTGTCGACGAGGACGACCTCGACATCGGCCTTCTTCAGCTTCTGCACGGCGCCGATGCCTGCGAAGCCGCCGCCGACGACCAGGACGCGGGGGCGCCCGTTGCTGTCGAGTTTCGCGCTCACGGAGTCCTCCCAAAAGTACGGAGCCGTTTTCGGCCCAGGGTCACCCGAACAGGGTGATAGCGCTCAAGTCGTGCTGTCGCCTGCTGACATTCGATCAACGTGAGCTTCATCCGATCGGGACGACGCGGAGGCCCGTCGCCCTCCGCGAACATCCGTGCGATGCGGTGTTCCACGTCACCTGCTGACGTGCCTGGCCGGGCGCACCGAGGAGGCTGATGCTCGCAACGACGCTCCAGGCGGCGCGAAGCCAGATGGCGTTCACGCTGGGGTTCCACATCATCCTTGCGTCGCTTGGCGTTGCGCTGCCGGCGTTGATGTTGATCGCGAACTACCGCGGCTTGCGCCACCAGGATGCGGACGCGTTGAGGCTCGCGCAGCGGTGGTCGAAGGCGGTGGCGGTGACATTCGCGGTCGGCGCCGTGACCGGGACCGTCCTTTCTTTCGAGTTCGGGCTGCTCTGGCCGGCGTTCACCGGGCGGTTCGGTGGGGTGTTCGGGGTGCTGTTCGCGATCGAAGGGATCTGCTTCTTCCTCGAGGCGATTTTCATCGCGATCTACATCTTCGGCTGGAAGCGGTTGTCGCCGTGGGCGCACTTCTGGACGGGGGTGCCGGTCGTGATCACGGGCCTCGGCGGCGCGTTCTCGGTCGTGGCGGTGAATTCGTGGATGAACCAGCCGCAGGGGTTCTCGCCGACGACGGGCAAGGTGACGTCGGTTGAGCCGTGGAAGGTGATCTTCAACCCGGCAGTCCCGTACGAAGTTCCGCACATGATCCTGGCGGCGTATCTCGTCACCGGTTTTCTGGTCGCCTCGATCTACGCAGTGGGGATGCTGCGCGGCCGGCGTGATCGCATCCACCGGCTCGGGCTGTTGATCCCGCTGACGGTCGCCTGCATCGCGACGCCGATCCAGTTCGCGGTCGGCGACACGGCGGCGCGCGCGATCGCGAAGGACCAGCCGATCAAGTTCGCGGGGATGGAATGCGTGCAGAAGACCTCGACCGACGTGACCGAGTACATCTACGGGAGGTGCACGTCGAGCGGCGTGAAGGGTGGAATCGGGATCCCCGGATTCGACTCGTTCCTCGTCGGCTGGAGCACGAGCACCAAGGTGATCGGACTCGACTCCGTGCCGCCCGACGACCGCCCGCCGGACAACACGATGCTGCACTGGGCGTTTGACACGATGGTCGGGATCTGCACCGTGCTGATCCTCCTCGCGCTCTGGCTCGGGATCGGCTGGTGGCGCAAGAAGGACTTCCCCCAATCGCGCTGGTTCCTCCGTGCGACCGCCGTCTCCGGAGTGGCCTCGATCGTGGCCCTCGAGTGCGGTTGGATCGTGACCGAGGTCGGACGGCAGCCCTGGATCGTCTACAACGTCATGCGCACCTCGGACGCGGTCACCAAAGCAAGCGGCATCTGGGTCACCTTCGGTCTGATCGTCGGCCTCTACGTCGCGCTGGGCGTGACTCTCGTCGTTGCGTTGCGCGCGATGTCGCGACGCTGGCGCAGCGAGGACTTTCCGGACGAGCCCGGCCCGTACGCCCCGGAGGCAAGCCCGCCCCCGGATCTGGCGGCTGGAGCGCGCGGATGAGCAGCCCGACCGCCGTCGCCGTCGTCCTCTGGACCGGAGCGACGATCTACGCCGTCTTCGGCGGAGCGGACTTCGGTGCCGGCTTGTGGAGCCTGCTCGCCGGAAGAGGCGACCGAGCACGGCGGCCGCGCGAGCTGATCGACTGGGCGATCGGGCCGGTCTGGGAGGCCAACCACGTCTGGCTGATCTTCGTGATCGTCGTGCTCTGGACCGGCTTCTCCTCCGCATTCGAGGCGATCTTCTCGACCCTGTTCATCCCGCTCAGCCTCGCTGCGCTCGGCATCGTGCTGCGGGGATCCGGATTTGCGTTCCAGCACACGGCACGTCGCCCCTCGGGCCGCGCACTCGCAGTCGCGTTCTTCGGCGTGGCTTCGGTGCTTACTCCCTTCTTCATGGGGACCGTCATCGGCGCGATCGCAGGCGGCCGCGTGCCGGTTGGCAACGCCGCGGGCGATCCGGTGACGAGCTGGCTCAATCCGCTCTCGCTCGTGATCGGCGCGCTCTTCGTCGCCACGTGCGCCTACCTGGCCGCGGTGTTCCTCGTGAGCGACGCCCGACGTGCCCGTGCTCCCGACCTCGAGCAGTACTTCGTGAATCGCGCGCTCGTCTCCGCCATCGTGACCGGGGCGCTCGCCGCAGCCGGTCTTGTCGTGCTGCGAAACGACGCACGATTCGTCTTCGACGGCCTCAAGGGCGACGCGTTGCCGCTCGTGATCCTCTCGGTCGTCTGCGGAGGCGCCGTCCTCGTCCTGCTTCGTCGCAACGCCCGACGCGGAGCCCGAGTGCTCGCCGCGGGCGCGGTCGCATGCGTGATCTGGGCGTGGGGCGTTGCCCAGCATCCGTACCTGCTGCCGCAGAAGCTCACCATCGCTGCCGCGGCAGCCCCGAGCGCGACCCTGAAGAGTCTGCTCATCGTGTTCGGGGTCGCAGTCCTCGTCGTGCTGCCCGCGCTCGGGCTGCTGTTCACGCTCGTTCAGCGCAACCTCGTCAGGGAGACGGCGGCCCCGACGGCGCACGACAAGCCACACCCCGACACATTGCGCGGCTGACGATGGCCCGCGACTCGCCGGCCACGGAAGGACGGACCAAAGGGGTGTCGGCTGAAGCCACGGATGGAGTCGCGGATCCCAGCGCTGGGCGCGCGACTCCCGATCCCGCGGAGCTCCTTCGCAGTCGAAGCTATCTCGTACTGCTCGTGTTCGGTGCCGTCGTCGGTGTTCTGGCGGCAGTGGTCGCCTTCTTCTTCCTCAAGGCCGTCGGAGAGGTCCAGCACTACGTCTTCACCAGCCTGCCGCAGGACGTTGGGTTCAGCGGTGAACCCATCTGGTGGCCGCTGCCATGGCTGGCGTTGGCCGGCCTGATCGTCGCACTGACAATCCACTACCTCCCCGGTACCGCAGGACACAAGCCCGCAGAGGGATTCAAGACGGGGAGCCCGGTTCAGCCGATCGAGCTTCCGGGGATCGTCCTCGCATCCTTCGCGACGCTTTCACTGGGCGTTGTGCTCGGGCCGGAGGCACCGCTGATCGCGATCGGCAGCGGCCTCGGCGTCTTGACGGTGTGGCTCGTCAAGCGTGACGCGCCTGCGACGGCGATCGCCGTGATCGGGGGGGCCGGCAGCTTTGCTGCGATCAGCACGCTCCTCGGCTCTCCGATCGTCGGCGCGTTCCTTCTGATGGAGGCCGCGGGGATCGGCGGTGCGATCCTCGGAGTGGTGCTCGTGCCCGGGTTGCTCGCCGCCGGCATCGGGTCCCTGATCTTCGTGGGGCTGGACAGCTGGACCGGATTCGGGACAATGTCGCTGGCCATCCCGCAGATTCCGGAGGCCGGCAGCCCTCGCGGCGCCGAGTTTCTCTGGGCGATCGGAATCGGCGTCGCGGCCGCGATCGTCGGTAGCGCCATTCGACGGTTGGCGCTGGCCCTGCAGCCGATCGTTGAACGCCGAATCGTATTGCTGACCCCTGTCGTTGGCCTCGTCGTCGGTGCTCTCGCGATCGCGTTTGAAAAAGCCACAGGGAGAAGCTCGTCGCAGGTCCTCTTCTCGGGGCAGAGCGACCTCGCTCCCGTGATCCACAACGCGGCCAGCTGGTCGATTGGGGCGCTGACGCTCCTCATGGCCTGTAAGGCCCTGGCCTACGGGGCTTCGCTGAGCAGCTTCCGAGGCGGTCCCATCTTTCCTGCGATGTTCATCGGAGCCGTCGGCGGAATAGCCCTGTCGCACGCTCCCGGTCTCCCGATGATCGCGGGTGTCGGCATGGGAATCGGGGCAATGGCCGTGGCAATGCTCGGCTTGCCTCTGACGTCCGTGCTGCTCGCGACCGTGTTCTTGCAAGCCGACGCGCTCGACCTCATGCCGCTCGTGATCGTCGCCGTCGTCGTGTCCTATGTCACCTCAGCGAGGCTCGCCCCTCCGCCAAGCCCGACGCCGTCCGATGCCTCGCCCGCGTCGGCCTAGCCTCGCACTTCTCAACCACTTTCACCTCGTCAAACCGTTTTTGCCCTTGCCCGGTAGGTACTCGGAATGACCTGATATCTGGTGAAAGGGAGGGGATATGCAACTCAGGTCTCTGAAGGTTCTCGTGCTCGCTGCGATCGTCGCAGGGAGCGTTCTGACAGCAGCCGCGCCATTGGGCGCTGCTGAGCAGAACTCATACAAGGTCACGAACCTCGTCTCGAACACCGCTGCGATACCGGCGGTGATCCACGACGCGAGCCTCCGCAACGCATGGGGACTGACCGCCAGTTCGAGCTCGCCCTGGTGGGTGTCCGACAACGCGGCCGACGTGTCAACGCTGTACAACGGCAATACCCCGCCGGCAAAGGTCCCACTTACCGTCTCGGTGCCGACCGCTCCGACTGGGACGGTGTTCAACATCGCTAATACGAGCGGGGCATTCCCCGTCGCCGGCGGCACGTCGCGATTCTTGTTCGCGACCGAGCACGGGCAGATCCTCGGTTGGCCGGGTTCCGGCGCTGCCCAGCTGAGTGCGGCGCAGAGCTTTGCCCCCGGGGCGATCTACAAGGGCCTCGCGATTGCCACAACGCCCGCAGGACCGCGCCTGTACGCGACCGACTTCCACAACGGCCGCGTGGACGTGTGGGACGGCTCGTGGAACCTCGTGAACCCGTCGTCCAGCTTCGTCGATCCGATGATTCCCGCGGGCTATGCGCCGTTCGGCATCCAGCGGATCGGCGACACGATCTTCGTCACCTACGCGAAGCAGGACGCCGACGCAGAGGACGACGTCCACGGTCAAGGGCTCGGCTTCGTCGACGCATACGACACGGCCGGCAACCTGCAGGGCCGAGTCGCGCAGCACGGCCAGCTGAACGCGCCGTGGGGGCTCGCAATGGCTCCCGCGAGCTTCGGTCGGTTTGCCAACGACCTGCTCGTTGGCAACTTCGGCGACGGTCAGATCAACGCTTACGCACTGCAGCCGAACGGCAACTTCGAGCACCGTGGCGAGCTGCGCGGAACCGACGGCAAGCCGATCACAATTGACGGCCTCTGGGCGCTCGAGTTCGGGAACGACGGCACCGCCGGCCCGAGCAAGACGCTCTTCTTCACTGCGGGTCCGAACGACGAGATGGACGGCCTCTTCGGCTCGATCGACCCGGGCTAGCTCAGACCTCAAGCGCCCGGCCGCAATCGCGGCCGGGCGCTTCGTTCGAGACCGGTTCGGATCGCGCCTAGGTTGCTCCGGGAGCCTTGCCGACCGCCACCGGCCGATTCTCCGGGAACTCCCGGAGCGTTTGCCGGCGCAGCGCCTCGATGGCGATGGCTGCCGTGACGGCGAGGATTGCGAGGCCCACCAGCTGGCGGTTGCCGGCTCTCGGTCCCACTGCTATCAGGAGCAGGAACACGCCGATGCCTGTGGCCCAGACGGCGACCGGATGATGTCTGAAGATGGGTGCGAGCCACCGCCTGAAAGCGAGTGCAGGTCGATTCGGGCCCGCGAGGGCCGTGGCGATGAGAACCAACGCGCCGTAGACGACGAGCAGGATCCCGATGTCTCGAAGCACGCTCGTCTCGATTCCCCAGATCACGCTGACGGGATGCTTGTTCGCCTGCGTCTTGACGAGCGAGTCGACGATCACCGTGCCCAGGAAGCGCCTGAGGGAGGCGATCAGCAGACCAACGAACAGGAGACTTGCCCCGGTCGCGCCCAGCAGCCACCGTCGACGCCCCTGTGCGAGGTAGATCGCGAGTGCGTAGAGGGCGAAGACTGCGATCAGGAGCAGCGAGCTCAGCGCTTTGAGGATCTTCACCGCGGTCTGCGCGGCCCCGAGCTGGTCCGACTTCATTAGCACGATTTGGCCGGCGGTCGGATCGGCGTTCGCCTTCAGCTTGTCCTCGATACCAAGGCGCGTCGCCAGCTGCGTGATCGCCGGTCTCAGGTCAAGCGTGACCTCACCGTTCGCGGTCGAGATGTTTCCGTTCGGGCCCAGGTCCTTGCCCTCCAGCACCCTCAGAACAGCCGCGTGGGCGCGCTTGTTGGCGTTCTGCCAGAGGGTCTGCACCCTCGGTCGCTGCAGCAACCTGTCGGCGGCGGCGGGTCCGACGTTGTTCTGGAGCGCTGCCGCCAGCGGGGCGGCGGCTGCCTGCGACCGCGGTGGTAGCCGCTCACGTAGCTGAGCTTCCACATCGATTTGCGCGAAAAGTCCGTCGCTGAGCTTCTGCGCGATCGCACCGCGAACATCGTCGTTGGCCAGCAGCTGCGTCGACGAGTTTGCCCACGCCTGGTCGTCGAGCAGTTGACGCTTCGCCCAGACCGTGAGCGAGGAAACGAACAACAGGATCGTCGCTACGGCGAAGAGGCCCCAGACGAGCAGTCCGCGCTTCTTGCTCAACTGACGTCCATCACAACGAGGGGTAACCGAGCATGAACGCCTCGGCGGCAAACAAGCGTGGCCTCGTCGGGTGAGATCGTCGATCCAACCCCATCGCGGGTCTTATCCGTGCTCCAAATTGTCTTCTTTCGAGAGGCAGACCTCGACCCTCTCAAGCACCAGGGGTCCTGTGATCATCCGAACGGGATGATGATCGTGAAGGGGCCTAGGGCAATACGGGGCCATTCTTGGCCGGCTACTACGCGATCACGTGGGCCGAGCATCGTCGTCGTAAACGACCACGGTGCCTGCGAGGAAGTCCTGCAGGGCGCGGCGCCGATCATCGACGAGTACCGGCAGGAAGCCGGTGAAGAGGAGAAGAATCGCCACGAAGAGTCCGAATAGACGCACGAGCGAACGCCCGAAGCCTGGTGCGGAACCGCCACCGGCGACGACGCGGAGGTGGAGCAGCCGCATTCCCGGGGTCTGCCCGGCGCTCGACCAGAATCCGGTGAAATAGCCGACTTCCACGAGCAACCCTGCGACGCCGATCACCGTCCCCACGACCGAGGCAGGACGGGGATCCCAGACGAGCGAGACGACGAGCCCGATCACGGCGGTGCCGGTAAGGAAAATCATGGTCGCGAGTAGCGCGTCGACAGCGAGCGCGACGCCCCGGGTTGCGATTCCGGCATAGGGAACGCGCACCAAACCACCCGCCTCGACTTGAGAGCGGGGCGCTCGCCGGAACCAGCGGCGCGGTCCGCGCTCGACCACATCGTCGAGCTTGCGCAGACGCTGGCCGACCCCGGTGACCAGCTCCCCGGCAAACGACATCGACTGTCCTTTGAGGGCTGCGCGTAGCTCAGGGCTCCCCAGAACCTCTGTCAACGCGCGCTTGAACGCGGGGCTGCGCACCACCTGGTCGGTGAGGTCGAGCGTCAGACGGCTCTCCAGTGCCTCGGCCACGACCCGCTCGAGTGCCGGGTTGGCGAGCGCCTGATTGACGAGCCGCTCGGTCCGCTCGGCCTCGCGCGCCGAGACCAGCTCTCGGTCGAGCTCCACGGTGGCGAGCACTTCGGCCACGAGCCGCTCGACAACTCGATGCTCGATCAGCGAGCGTGCGACCGCCTCGGGCAGTGCGCCCGCGAGGACACCGTCGACCACGTGCTCGGCCTCGGGCGCGGAGAGCACGCCCTCGGCCGCTGACTCGAGCCGTCGACGCGCGTCGATCTCGGCGTTTCGCCCCGTCTCGGCGAGCTTTTCGGTCCGGCCTCGAAGCGGCTCGACGAGCGGCGAGCGCGCCAGCACCCGTGCCGGTAAGAGCACCAACCGGCCTGTCGTCGCGCCGATCCGGCCGGTCGTCACCACGAGGCCCATAAACACGTTTCGACTGCCGTGCGTACGGCTGCCAAACTGATCGTCGTGGAGATTCGGGAGCTCCTCGTCGACGGTCTGCCTACTGAGCATCGGGTCGTCGGCGCCGGCAAGACCCTTGTTCTTGTCCACGGGCTCTCAGGCTCCTGGCGCTGGTGGGAGCCGGTACTCGAGCCTCTGGCGGAGCGGCGACGTGTTCACTTGCTCGACCTGCCCCGGCTGGGTCGGCGACTTCCCGCCGCCGAGCTCACCGGTTGGCTCGGCCGTTGGCTCGAGGCGGCCGGGCTCGAGAGCGTGGATCTCATCGGCCACTCGCTCGGCGGGCTGATCGCGGCCGAGTTGGCTGCGGAGCAGCCGCACCGTGTGCGCCGGCTTGCGCTTGTCGCCCCAGCTGGAATCCCCTGCGGGAATACCGTGCTCAGTCGCAGTGCGCGGCTACTCGGCACGCTGTACGACGTCCGTGGCCGGTTGCCGACCATCGCGCACGATGCGATACGGGCTGGACCGTTCAGCCTCATTCGCGGGGCGCTGTTCGCATCCCACCGGGACCTGAGCGTCGAGCTCGCGTCTATCCAGGCCCGGACGCTACTCATTTGGGGCGAGGACGACCGGTTGCTTCCCGCGCGGATCGCGGCGGAATGGCAGAAGGTCCTCCCTGGGTCCCGGCTCGTGCGTCTCCACTGCGGGCACGTACCGATGTGGGAAGCGCCACGGGAGCTGGCTTCCCACTTGTTCGACTTCCTCGGCGAGGAGCGCTCCGACCATGCCGGCGACAAGGTCGGGCCGGGAGTAGTGCACGGCGTGCGGTTGACGCGGAACGACGACGAGCTGACCGCGGGGCAGTAGGGCCGCAGCCGTCTTCGCCCACGTCTCCCCGACGAACCCGTCTTTCTCGCCGCGTATGACGAGCGCCGGCTGCTTGATCAGCGGCAGGCGCTCCTCGATCCGGTCGGCGAGCGCCGATCGTGCGGTCGCGAGGAGCGCTGCGACGCCGAAGCGAACGTCGTCGCGAGCAGTGCGCGCGAGCAGCGACCCCGGTTCGCGCGCTGCATCACGGAGCCCGCCGAGTAGCTGGCGCCGCGCGGTGCGCCGCTGCGGGTCGACCGTCGGACCGATGAGGACGATCGGCCCGACGCGCGCTGGCCGACGGACGGCGAGCTCCGTCACGACCTGACAGCCCATCGAGTTCGCAACGAACGCGGGACATTGGAGCCCGGCCGCGTCCAGCAAGTCCGCGAGCGCCGAGGCAAGGTCGGCGATGCCGAGCGGGGTGGTCGGCTGCTCGCTACGGCCGAATCCGGGCAAGTCCGGCACGAAAACCGAGAAGGAGGGAGCGAGCGATCGCGCGAGCGGGAGCATGTAGGTACCCGAGACCCCGTACCCATGGAGAAGCACAACGGGCATTCCTTCTCCACCCGTGCGTGCGTGGATTCGCACGCCGAGTACTTCGAGCCACCGGCTCGTGAGTTGCGAGCCGGTGGGCACTCGCGGCTCACTGGCCGCGGCCAGGCGCGAGGAGTCGAGTGGTCGCGCCATATGGTCCCGGCCTACATGCTCTGAAGGATCTTCTGCTTCTGTGCGTCGAATTCGGCCTGCGTGAGCACGCCGTTGTCGAGGAGCTCTTTCAGCTTGGTCAGCTCCGCCATGCTGTCTTCTGCCGAAGGCGCGGCCGGCGCCGGATCCACAGCCGCCTGGGGCTGCTCGTCCGCCGGTGCGTTCGGATCAGGCTCTTGTCCCGCCTGGGCGCCTTTCTTCCCGGCGGCGTAGGCAACCCCACCTACGGCTGCTGCACGCAGCAGCGGGCGTCGTCGTCTGAAGGGCATCTCGTTCCTCCCTGGTTCGATCCCGGATCGTGTTCCGGCTGGACAAAGTCTGCCTGGACAGGTTAGTCGACCTTCATCCGATCCGGGTGAAGGCGAACAAAGGCGGTGCTATCCCAGCAGGCCGCGGATTCCCTGGCCGGCGAACCAGACCGCCAGCACGAGCGCGACGACTGCGAGTGCTGCTTGCTGGTTTCGCGCAATCCACTCGCGGATTCCCTTGAGGCCAATCGCTGCCCTCTTTGGGAGCAGGTAGGCGTAGAGGATGAGCCCTCCTTGCACGGACGCGGTGACCAGGGTAAAGCCCGCGAAAACGACCAGCGACTCTCCATTCGACAGGTCGGCACGGAGCGTGTCGACTCCGGCGGCGATGACCACCGTCGTGTTGATCCAGAACGCGCCGATCAGAAACGCCCAGACAGGGCTCAGCTCGCCGATCCGCGTCATCCAACCGGGTTCCTTCGGAAGCTTCCCGGTACGAGCAGGCCTCCGCGCCCAGAACCGTCCCGCAGCCAGGAGCAGCAGCACGCCCAGCAACACCTGAACGACGCACGCCACTGTCGTCGGAGTGCTGTTGCTGGAGAAATCGTGCCCGCCCAGGAAAACAACGACCACGATGCCGATGGCCATGGTCGACAGCGTCCAGCCGACGAGCCACATGACAGAGTTCGACGGCCGGTCGGAGGCGAGCATCAGGATCACGGCGACTATCGCCCACGGCGAAAGGGCGCACACGATCGCGAGCGGGAGCAGTTCGAGAAAGAGATCGCCCACCCGACGCTAGTACTCGTCGTGCCGACGGAGCCACACCTGGAAGGCGTCGCTTTCATCGCGTCCCTTCGGCGCACGGTCGAGGATCGGGTAGTAGCCCATCAGAAACTCGAGGCCGCGGGCTGTGGTCGTGTAGGTCTGGTACACAGCGCCGTCGTCGAGGACGAATGCGCTGAAACCCGGGCCTTCGGTGAGGTAGCCCGTGACATCGGTGCCGCTCGACTTTGCGTTGTGGTCTACGGCCGGCGGCGGTCCAGCCTCGAGCATCGGTGCGAACGCCTCGCGCGTCTGCTCCTCGGTGCGTGAGTAGCCTTGGTCGAAGTTGAAGTCGCTGACCGCCGACGAGACCCACGGCATGTTCCAACCCATTCGCCGCTTGTACGCCTGCAGTTTTTCGAGCGGCGCCTGCGAGACGTAGAGCATCGTCACGTCACGCGCGTGAAGGTGCGGAAGCGCGCCGTCGACGGTGTCGGCCATCGACGAGCAGGTCGGGCAGCCGGCCTTGTAGCTGGGCCCGAACATGAAGTGATAGACGAGCAACTGGCTGCGGCCGTCGAAAAGCTCCGCCAACGTGCGCGTGCCTTCGTCGGTCTCGAAGCCGTACTCCTTCTCGACGCGAACCCAGGGCAGCTCGCGCCGCTGCCGGGCCAGCTCGTCACTCCGGCGGGTGTGCTCCTTCTCGCGCGTGAGCAGCCCCTCGCGGGCAACTGCCCACTCCTCGCGGCTTACGACCTCGTGAGCGCTCATCATGCTCTCCTTTCGGTGGCCCGATTCACTCCTGCTTGTAACGCAGGCCGTGGTCCGCCAGTCTGAACTGCACCAGAGAGAGAAGGAGGAGGAAATGCCGCCGATCTCGCGTGGCTTCAGGGGCCGGCGCCGCGATGACGCTCCAAGCGATCGCGTGCCGCCCGGCCAGTACGTCACGGACGACTTCCCGGTGCTCTCCGCTGGGCCGACACCGCACACCCCGCTCGACGACTGGGATCTCACGATCACCGGCGAGGTGGACGGGCTCCGGCGCTGGAGTTGGGACGAGTTTCGCGCGCTACCGAGCGAACCGGTCACCGTCGACATCCACTGCGTAACGAAGTGGTCGAAGCTCGATTCGGAGTGGGAGGGGGTCTCGCTCGACACGCTCCTCGACGGAGTCGACACCACCGCCGAGTACGTGGTCGCGTTCTGCGACGGCGGCTACACGACGAATCTGCCGCTCGAGGACCTGACCGAGGGCAAGGCGTGGATCGCCTTCGCATTCGACGGAGAACCGCTCGAGCCTGAGCACGGTGGGCCGGCGCGCCTGCTCGTCCCGCACCTGTACTTCTGGAAGAGCGCCAAATGGGTGCGCGGGCTGCGACTGGCAGCGACGGACGAGCCCGGCTTCTGGGAGCAGAACGGCTACCACAACTACGGCGACCCGTGGAAGGAACAGCGGTACTGGGGCGACTGAACTGGCGCGCCGCGGAGGTCGTCGAGCTCACGCCGGAGACGAGTCAGACGAAGACGATCACGTTCGACGTGCCGGGCTGGCCCGGTCATCGTGCGGGTCAGCACGTCGACGTCCGGCTGACCGCAGACGACGGCTACCAGGCAGAGCGCAGCTACTCGATCGCTTCGGCCGCGGACGGTCCCCGCATCGATCTGACCGTCGAGCGCCTCGACGACGGTGAGGTCTCGCCGTACCTGACGGACGAGCTCCGCACCGGAGACGTGATCGAGCTGCGCGGTCCCGTCGGCGGCTACTTCGTCTGGAACCCGCACGCCGAGGGCACCGTGTTTCTCGTCGCGGGCGGCTCGGGAATCGTGCCGCTGATGGCGATGGCCAGGCAACGCGCACTGGAGAGCAGCCGGATTCCGACGCGGCTGCTCTACTCGGCGCGAAGCCTGGACGACGTCATCTACCGGGACGAGCTGGCAGAGCTCGCGGCTCGCGTCGACGGCTTCGATGTCGTGTACACGCTTACGCGCACGCAGCCTGCGGGCTGGGACGGCTACGGCCGACGCGTCGACACCGACCTGCTCCGCGAAGTGGGGCCGGTTTCGTCCGAGCTCGCCGTCGCGTTCGTCTGCGGCCCGACACCGTTCGTCGAGGCTGTAGCGAGCGGGCTCGTAGAGCTCGGCCACGAGCCGGCGCGGATCAAGACCGAGCGCTTCGGCCCAACAGGAGGATGAGATGGACGCATTGATGCTCGACGGCAACGCGGCGGCAGGCCTGCTCCAGGAGATCTTCGGCTCCGAGATGACGACGGCGGTCGGAACGTGCGACGGCTGCGGTACCGCCGGCGAAGTCGGGGCCGTTCTTCTCTATCGTGGCGCCGGTCTTGCCTTTCGCTGCCCGCACTGCGGCAACGTCCTGATGAAGATCGTGGTGGGTGGGGAGCGTGTCTGGGTCGATTTCCGCGGCCTGCGCGCGCTCGAGCTGAACACCTAGCCCGGGGCTCAGCCCATCTCGAGCTCCGCCCGCAGCCCTGCACGTCCCAGCACGCGAAGGTGCCGGAAGTGAGAGCGAAGCGCCGCTCGGAGCGACGGCTGAACCGTGTAGCGCACGCCGTGGCGCAGGCAGTTGCGCTCGACGATCGGCGCGATCTCCGGGTAAAGGGTGTGCGGAAGCTTGGGGAAGAGATGGTGCTCGATCTGGTAGTTGAGGCCGCCGAGCGCCCAGGTGAGAAGCCTGTTTCCGGGGCAGAAATCGACAGTCGTCTCGACTTCGTGAACAGCCCAGACACGACTCTCGGATACCACATCGGCCGGTGACGCGAAGGTCGCCTCCTCGACGCAGTGCGCAAGCTGAAACGTGATCGCCATCACGATGCTCCCCGCCATGCTGAGCCCGACGTAGACGGACGCGACCACCCACCAGGGATACACGAGCAGCGGCAGGACGATTGCCCAACTGATGTAGAACAGCTTTCCGCCGACCAGGCCGGCCAATGTCCAACCGGTGGGGAATCGCAGGGCGCTCTGGCCGATGGAGCCTTGCCGGATGCTGTTTAGATCGCCGAGCGTCTGCCAGCGGAGCCCCATCAGCGAGTACAGGGGCCACACGTACAGGTGCTGGAATCGGTACCACGGTCGCCTCGGCTGAATCGGCGAGAATCGAGCGAAGGGCGTCTTCTCGATGTCGTCGTCGTAGCCGTCGACATTCGTATAGGTGTGGTGCGCGACGTTGTGCTTCACACGCCAGGCGTAGCTACTGAAGCCGAGGAGCGCATCCGCCGTCCAGCCGACGAGGTGGTTGTAGCGGCGGCTCTTGAAGTACGACCCATGGTTTGCGTCGTGCTGGACGCAGAAGGCAACGAGTGTGGCGCCGGTGAGAAGACCGCCGAGACACCAAGCAACTGTCACCGCATCGGGCTGCGCAAAGAGGAGAACCGTCCAAGAGCTGACGATGAGGCCCACGGCGATCGGAGCCTTGAAATACAGCTGGCGCGCCGCACGCAGTCGAGCGTGCGGGGCCGAGAGATGGCGTTCGACCTCGACACGCGTGTCGCGGAGGAACGCGCCACCCGTCTGGAACGTGACTTTCTCGGCTTTCGTCATGTCTCCTCCGGTCGTCGAGCGGGTGATCGCCGACCCGCTGGGGTCGGCCGCACATTGCTTCCCCGCAGCGCTTGTGAGAGGAGATTCGCCGAACCATCTCTTTGAGGCTCAGCGAGGACTCGAGGCTAGCAGTTCACCCGCGAGCGCTCGTTGGCGCACACTGCACACGTGGCCCCCCTTGCGGTCCCGCAGCCCTACGACTTCGACCTGTCGCTAGACCGTTTCAAGTTCTGGGGCGTGGACCGAGCAAACGTCTGGCACGACGGTGGACTCCATCGCGTCGTCGACGGTCGAGAAGTGCGGATCTCACCGGCACGGGAGGGTGTGGACGTGGACCCGCTCGATGACCGAATCGAGCCGGTAGTGCGAAAGCTTCTCGCGGTCGAGGTGGAGCTCCGGCCGTTCCATGTCTTTGCGCAAAGCGATCCTGTGCTGGCCGAGGCGGTGCGCCGGTTTCCCGGCTACCGCCCGCCGCTCGCGCCGGATCCCTTCGAGGCGCTCGTGTCGTCGATCACGGCGCAGCAGGTGTCACTTCATTCCGCCTTCGCGGTGCGGAGCCGCTTCATCGAGCGTTTTGGCGTGCCCGGATCGACCCTGGCGGTCGCGTTCCCGGCGCGCGAGGCGGTCGCGGAGGCGAGCGAAGACGACCTCACCGCGCTCGGCTTCTCGCGCCGTAAGGCGGAATACGTGCTCGGGATCGCGAGGGCCGACCTTGACTTCGAGGAGCTCGAGTCCCAGCCCGACGACGAGGTCAAGGCGCGGCTCACAGCGCTACGCGGCATCGGCGAGTGGAGCGCGGACTGGTTTCTCGGGCGCTACCTCGGCCGGCCCGAGGCCTGGCCCGCCGGCGACCTCGCCCTGCGCAAGGCGGTGCTCGCGCTCTACCCTGAAGTCACGGACGTTCGTGCCGCGGGCGTCCGTTTTCATCCATTTCAGAACTTGAGCGCCCACTACCTCCTCGCCACTCTTCGCTACCGATGACGATCCGCCCCGCCACCGAGAAAGACCGCCAACTCGTCCGCGAGCTCTGGGAGGAGTTCGAGCAGGAGCTCGGCGGTCCGGCCTATCTGCTCGAGACCTGGGACGAGGCGTGGCCGGACCTCCTGGAGACCGTGCGCAAGGGAATTGCGGTGCTCGCCGAGGAGGAAGGGCGCCCCGTCGGGTTCATCTTCTGCGTCCTAGGCGATCGCGGCCGGAAGACCGCGCACATCACCGACTTCTACGTTCGCCCGGGCGCGCGCAACAAAGGGATCGGCCGCGCCCTGCTGACGGAGGTCCTCGAGCCGGCACGCGAACGAGGGCTCGACCACGTCAGCCTGGAGGTGCTGCTGCGAAACGCCGATGCGCGGAGGCTGTACGACCGCCTCGGCTTCACGCCCGTCGACCTCTTCATGGTTGCGCCGGTGAGCGTCCTCGCCGAGCAGCTGGTCAGCGAGGATCCTCCCGACTCGTTCGGCTCGATCCACGTGCAGACCGACGACGAGGCCGGAGTCGAGCGCGCGGTCGCGCAGTTCATGCCGCGTCTCGGGCGCTCTTCCTTCTCAGAGGTGACCACGTCGAAGAACGGCTGGGTGACGGTTGTGGACGAGCTGTGTGACCACAATCGCAGCGCACAGCGGCGACTCGGGACCGAGTTGTCGGAGCGCATGGGTGTCCCTGTCGTCGCGCTTGCGCTAGAGGAGGAAGCTGTCGTCCGGTTCCTGCTCTTTGAACGCGGACGCATGGTCGACGAGTATCTGTCGGTGCCGACGTACTACGGCGAAATGAGCAAGGCCGACGAGCTCTCGCTCTCCGCAAACCCGACACTCGCGTCGCGGCTGACCGGAGCGGATCCCGCGCAAGTCCGCGCGGTTGCGCGCAACGCCTCTGATCCGGCCGAGCTTCCTCCCGCGCGGGAGCTGCTTGGTCAGATTGCCGACGTGCTCGGCCTCGAGGCTAGGATCGAACGGTGATCACGCTCTACGACGCCGATCGTTGCCCGTACTGCGCGCGCGTCCGGATCGCGCTCGCGGAAAAGGGAATCGAGTATGAAACGGTAGAGGTCGACCTCGACGACCGGCCGGCGTGGATCTACGAGAAGAACCCGCTCGGCCGCGTGCCGATCCTCGAGGAGGACACGTTCGTGCTCGCCGAGTCCGCGGTGATCGACGAGTACCTCGACGACCGCTATCCGGAGCCGCCGCTCTGGCCCGCAGATCCCGCCGAGCGTGCGCTCGGTCGCATGCTCGTGTTCCGCTTCGACGAGCTCTCTCGGCCGTACTATGCGCTTCGCCGCGGTGAGGACGGTGCAGCCGATCGGCTCGACGTCGCACTTGGAGAGCTCGACGCTCTTCTAGAGGGCCGGCCTTTTCTGAGCGGACGCGAGTTTGGGCTCGCCGACATTGCGTACGTGCCCTGGATTCTGCGCGCCCGCGATCGGCTCGACGTCGACCTGAGTCGCTTTTCCGCGTTGGCGGACTGGCTAGCGAGGCTCGAGGTGCGGCCGTCCATTGCAGCCGAGATCGAAGTCGTCGGATCCCTGTGACGGTTCTCCTGCTGCACGCCTTTCCGCTTGACGAGCGGATGTGGGAGCTCCAGCGCCCCGTGCTCGAGGGTCGCGACGTCATTGCGCCGCGTCTGTACGGGCGCGGTAGCACCATGAACGCCTGGGCGGAGTCGATTGCCGCCGAGACGGACGGCGAGCTCGCCGTCGTCGGCGCGTCGATGGGCGGCTATTGCGCGCTCGCGCTGGCGCGGCTTGCGCCCGAGCGGGTGCGCGGACTGCTGCTCCTCGGTGCACGCCCGGATGCCGATTCGGACGAACGCCGGGCAGGGCGCGCGGACACGATCGAGCTGATCCGAGCCGATGGGCCGGAAGGGTTGTGGCGGGTGATGCGCCCAAAGCTGTTCCACGACGACGGCTCGGCGGACGAAGCACTCCTATATCGAGATGCCGACGGCCTCGTCGGCGCTGTCGAGGCGATCCGTGATCGCGAAGACTCGACCGAGGTGGCAAGGTCCTTTGCGGGGCCCGTGCGTTTCGTGGTCGGCGAGTTCGATCCGTTCGTCTCCGCAAGCGAGCTCGGCGGCTTCGATGTCGTGGACCTGAGCGGCGCCGGTCATCTCGCGAACATCGAGCGGCCCACCGAGTTCAACGAGCTTCTGAGCGAATTCCTGCAACGTGTCTGAGTTGCCGTCCATCGTCGACGTCGCTTGGCTCGAGGCCGAGCTCGGAGCCGATGATCTCTTCCTTGGCGACGTGCGCGGGCCGAACGCCCACGCGCGCGGGCACATTCCGGGCTCGCGGCCTCTCGTGCTCGGATCCCCGCCGCCCATGAGCGACCCGGAGATGCTGCAGGCACTCGCACCCGAGGTCGGACTGAGGCTTCGCCGTCACGGAGTGACGGGTGACGAGCGACTCGTGCTCTACGACCGCGGCGACGGTGTCGGCGCCATGCCTGCCGTGCAGATGGCGGAGCTCGCCGGTCATACGCGTGTCGCCGTTTTGCGCGGTGGGGTTGCGGCGTGGCCTCACGAGCTGGAGGTCGGCCAGGTGGAGCTGCACCCGGTGAAGACGACGTTCGAGCCGCGTTTCGACGCGATCCCGACGCGGGCCGAGCTTGCAGGCAGGCTCGACGACGAGACCCTGATGATCCTCGACGTGCGCACGGAGGACGAGTTCAGAGGCAAGCACGGCTATCCGTGCGACCCGCGGCAGGGACGGATTCCGGGCGCACGCCACGTGCCCGTCGAGGATCTGTTCGCCGGTCCCGGCCAGCCTCTTCCCGCCGACCAGATCCGTGCGCGCGTCGGCGATCCGAACGACGTCGTCGCGTATTGCCACTCGGGCTCGCGGTCATCGCTCGCGACGTTCGCGCTCCGCACCGCCGGCTATCGAGCCCGCAACTACGCCGGCTCGTGGCACGAGTGGTCGCGCCACGACGACCTGCCGTTCGAGCGAGGCTAGTCCCGAACGGCTGGGGTCAGACCCTGGCTCTTTGGGCTAAGCCGGGGCTGCGACGCGCTCGGCTGCTTCGACGAAGCCGGCACACACGTCCCGGCCGAGCCTGTTCCACTCGTCGATCCGCTGCCGGGTCTCCGCGAGCAACACGTTCTTGTCGACCGGAAGGTCTTCCTCTTCCTCGATCCAGTTCTCCACCTGGGCGAGGGTGACCTCCGGATGAAACTGGACGCCCCACGCGTTCGCGCCGAGTCTGAATCCCTGCGTGCAGATCCGGTTCCGCGCGAGCTCGACTCCGCCCGCCGGGATCCCGTGGTCGTAGTAGTGCCACTGGAAGGCTTCGAAGGTCTGCGGTAGCCGCCCGAGCACCGGGTCTTCGACGCCCGCGTCCGTGAGCTCGACGGGAAACCAGCCGATCTCGAACTCACTCGCCGGCTGGACGGTCGCTTGTGCGGCCTTCGCAAGCAGCTGCGCACCGAGGCAGATGCCGAGCACCGGCAGGTGGAGGTCGAGCAACCGCTGCAGGAAGAAGCCTTCTTCGCGGAGCCACGGATGGTGGAGATCCTGGTCGGCGTGCATGGCGCCGCCGAAGACCAGCACGGCCCCGTACGCGTCGACCGGCTTCGGCAGCGGCGTGTCCCAGGCGAGGCTCCACTCCTCGAGCCCGTGGCCCCGCTCGCGCACGACGTCTCCGAACACGCCTGAGCGAACGCTCTCGCCGTGGATGATCGCCAGAACGTCCATCAGCTCTTCGAGCTCACCGGCACCTTCGCCTCCTGGAGGAGGCGCTGCAGTTGCTTCGCGTTCGCCGCAGCCTGCGCCATTCGTCCACCGTGCCCGTCGGGACTCGTGGCGTTGTTGTTGAAGAACGCATAGGCCTGCTCGGCCTCGCCGGACAGCTCGCGCAGCGTCGGCACCCATTCCTCCAGCTCGTCGTCCGAGTACAGATAGTCGAAGCGCTCGGCGGCGCCCCCGCCCCGCTTGTTCCACGTCGATGCGTTCCGCCCGTGGAAGCGGATGTACGCGGTCGGGCTCGTCAACGCCGGGATCGTCGGGATCAGATTCTTCGCTCCGTCGATGCGTGGCGCATCGACGATCACGTTCGCCGCGCCGAGCTCCTCGAGGAACCGAAGCGTGTCCTCGCGGTGGTCGTCGTCGAGCCAGCTCGCATGCCTGAACTCGACGAGCAGCTCGTCGTCCCCGACTTGCTCGCGCGCCCACTGGAGATAGTCGAGCGAACGATCCTTGTAGACGACGTACGGTGGGAACTGAAACAGGATCCCTCCGAGCTTCCCTGTCGTTCGCAACGGCTCGAGCGCAGCAAGGAACCGGCGGAAGACCTCTCCGCGAAACTCCCTCGATGGGCGCTCGACGCGCCCGCGCTCGGTCGGCGCCTCGTCGCGGAGGTCGGGCGGCAGCGACTCGACCTTGACCGGATGGCGTGTCATCAACCCGAAAGCCTTGACGTGCATGACGAATCCGTCAGGCGTGCGCTCGGCCCAGCGCCGCACCATCTCCTCGTCGGGCAGGCGGTAGTACGTGGAGTCGACCTCGACGGTGTCGAAGTGCTCGGCGTAGTACGCCAGCCGCTCCCCCGCCTTCACGCCTTGCGGATACCAGTGCTTCGACAGCGCGTCGTCGGCCCAGGAACAGGTGCCGATCCGGATCTCAGCCACGAGGCCAGCATACGAGACGGGGCCCTCCCGTAACTCGGGGCCCCGTCTCGAATCGCTTGCTCCAGTCCGCTCTAGATGCGGATGCGGATCCTGGCGCTCACCGCGGTGAACGGCGAGGCTGTTGCGCTCACGCAGCCGCCCGGGATGCCGGGGGTCGGCGAGGCACATCCCACGGTGGTGATGTCGCGCTCGGCGACCACCGTCCGTGCCTGGAACGTAGAGGTCGACTTCTTGCCGGTCTTCTTCAACACGACGCTGTAGGCGCCTGACGCGTTCGTCCGCGCCGTGAACTTCGTTGCCTTCCCATTGAGAAGCATCGTGACCCTGGTGCCTGCCACACCAACGCCCGCCTGCGTCACCTTGCCGGAGAACTTCACGAGTCGCCTCTTCGCGTTTACCGCCTTGGCGAGCGTGACCGTGCCATTGGCGACGAAGGCCCGCGTCTCGACGGTTCCGGCCGGGCGCGGGGCACCCCCCGCCCAAGGCGTCGTGATTGCGTCCCAGATGCTCGGACCGGCCGGCACGGTGAAGACGTTGTCCACCGTGAACGTCGCGTCGAGTAGCCGGGCGCCGTTCGGCGAGCGGCCCGGCGTTCCCGCGGGAACGTCGTCTGGGGCCAGGCAGACGACGAGCTTGTACGCACCGAGCGCCGTTTCGGCGCCGGAGGTCTGGTCGACGTGCACCGGGATGTTGATTGCCTGGCCTGCCACGGACAGGGCAAGGTTCCACACCGCGATGTGCGGAACCGGGTCGCAGCCGGGCGCATTCGTCGTCGGCGGCACGGCGATGACATCGCCGGACAGCGGCAGCGGAATGTTCGCATCGCGCGAGAACACGGTGCCGCTCGTCGACCCGAGCCGCGTTCCCGGCGCTGCCGAGGCGTTGATCGTGTAGCCGTTCGGAACGTAGATCGAGATGTGCGCCGGCTGCGGGTCGGACTGGGCCTGCGACACCTTGATCGTGAGCGAGGTGGTGGTCTGTTTCACGCTCAGCTTCTGTGTGGCGAGCGCATTCCCCGCCAGAGCCAGCGCCGAGGTGCCCGCAAGCGCGAGCGCGGCCAGCCTGATGATCGTTTTCATACCCCTTCCTTTCCTACTTCGAAATGAGAAAAGCCCCTGATTAGACGCGGGTTTCCCGATGAAGTTGACACTAATCACGGGCGCGCACGAGGTTCCCGAAAAATTGCCAGTGATCGCCCTTGTACCGCGCCAGCTTCACCTTGTCCATCGGGTAGTAGTCGCTGGGCGAAGTCTGGATCCGCACCCCCGGGAGCAGGAACGGATTCACCTCGTTGAGATGGGTCGCCGCCTTGAGGACGCCTGCGCGGGTCAGGTTCCGGCCTGCCTTCCGGAGCGTGTCCACCATCGTGTAGGCGACTGCCATTCCGTAGTAGTTGAACACGTCGTCGGACTTCGCGTTCGGTAAAAAGCGCTGCATGATCGACTTGTAGAGGCGGACGGTGCGGTCCTTCGCCCACTGCTTCGCCGTCGGATCTTTCACGAAAGCGATCGACACCGACCCCTCGACCTGTTTGCGGCTCGTTGCGACGCGGGCGATTTTCATGATGTCCGGCGAGATCGAGACCGACGTGACGTACACCTGCGGGTGCCACCCGCGGCGGAAGGCCTCGACGTAGCCGAAGATCGCGAACTTCGGCGTCGCAAAGAGCATGAGCGTGTCGGCGCCGTTGCTCTTGAGCTTCGCTACCTGCGATGCGACGCCCGCGTCCGCGACCTCGTATGCCTGCGTGCCGACGATCTTCCCCTTCCCTCCGAGCCCGCGGCGCAGGCCGTTGAGCATGTCCTTGCCGAAGTCGGAGTTCTCGTAGAGGACTGCAATTCGCGCCTTCGGTCGATGCGCCGCGATGTAGCGGCCGTAGACCGCACCCTCGCCGGCGAAGCTCGGCAGATAGCCCATCGACCACGGATACCTCGCGTGCTCGGTCGCCAGCTTGGAGACACCGCTGCCGATGAAGAGCTGCGGGACCTTGCTGTCGTTGAGATAGGAACGGATCGCAAGCGCATGCTCGGTGCCGACGCTGTTGAAGATGGCGAACACCTGGTCCTGCTCGACGAGTTGGCGCGTGAGCGTGATCGTCTTCGCGACGTCGAACTCGTCGTCCAGGTACTTGTAGTCGATTTTCCGGCCGAAGACGCCACCCTTCGAGTTGACGTACTTGAAGTACGCGTCGGCACCGCGGCCCACCGATCCGTACGCCGCAGCGGGACCGGTGATGGGGATCGTCGCTCCGAGCGTGATCTGGGTCGGCGTGACGCCCGGTGTCGCCGCAGGAGCGCCCAACGCGATCGCGGCCGCAGCCGCGGCGAGGTGGGAGATCACCGAGAGATCGTCTTCGGAAGAACCGGCAGCGTCAAGGTCACCTTCCCGACCGTGAGCCGCGACCCGTCCGGCACGAGCTTGAGGTAGAGCAGGTTCGCGACATTCTGGACGGTCGACGTCGCACCGAGGTAGACGCGGAGCTTCGATCCGCTCCGAATGAGATTCGCGTCCGAGATGAGCTTGAAGGAGACGGTGCGCGCACCGCGGCCGAATGAGGTCAGCGTGCCGCCCTCGCTCAGGATCGTCTCTTGCCCGCGGGCGTCGACCGAGGTGAGAACTGCCACCAGGTGCGGCCACTGGGTCGGGGTCGCAGCGGTGACCTGCACGATTGGCGCTCCGAACTGTTCGACGTTGCGCTTCGGCAACCTGAACGTGCGGACGAGCTTGCCCCGTGCTTCGAGTGTCGCGCGCGATCTCGAGGTCAACGTGATTCGTTTCACAGCGGGCGGCGCGGCGAAGCTCGCGGTCTTCCCGCTCCAGGGATCGGATGCGACCTGCACGGGCTTCTCCTTGTCCACTCCGTTCGGGATGCCCTTGAGGAAGCGGTCGTACCAGCGAATCGAGAGGTCGAGCACGTGCGAGAGATCCGGACCGGGAAAGCTCGAAGGCGAGTGCCCGAAGTCGCCGACGTACAGGCGCTTGGGTCCTGCCAGCTTGCGGTAGGCGTCGCCTGCTTGATCGATGTCGAACGCAAAGTCCCGGCGCCCCTGGAAGAGGAAGCTCGGTGTCGTTACGGCAGAGAGCGACTGAAGGCTCGAGCGGGTCCCGAGGAGCTGGCGAACCCCGGGCAGGTTCTCGTTGCCGATCATCTGAGGCACGTAAGGACGCAGTGCGGGGTCGATGCGGCTCGCGGGCACGCTCTGCGCGAAGCTGTAGATCGCGCCTGCTTTCCCGAGGTTCTGCGGGTAGAGCGCACGGTAGAGGTCGCTCCACGTCTCGAAGGTCTCGAGGGTCTTGAACGGAACGCCGGCGACGACGGAGTTCCACGCTGCCCCGCCCCCGAGCGAGAGTCCCCACGCGCCGATCTCTGTGTCGCTCACCTCCTGTCGCGCGGAGAGCCACTGAAATTCGGCGCGCACGTCAGCGACCTCACGCGGCCCGTCGAGTGACACGAAACCGCCCGAGGTTCCATGTCCTCGCGCGTCGGTGGCAAAGACCGCGTATCCCTTCGCGAGATAGGCCGGTGCCAGGCCGGTGACCAGATCCACATGGTTGCCGCCGAGGCCGTGGAACATCATCACCGCCGGCCACCCGCCGTCCGGCACAGGGCCGTCGGGCACGAGGAGCGACGCGTCGATCCGGACGCCGTCGTCCATCGTCAACGAAACCTCTTTTGCGGAGGCGCCGCCCGGACCGGCAAGGGCGAGGCCGAGAAGACAAACGAGCACAAAAAGGCGGCGCACGAGGTGAATAGCGTATCCCGGCTATACGATCGCCCGGTGGATTCGCGGCCTGTGGGCGTATTCGACTCGGGCGTGGGCGGCCTGACCGTCCTGCACGAATGCCTCGTCACGATGCCCCACGAGGATTTCGTGTACCTCGGAGACCACGCAAGGCTCCCCTATGGGCCGCGGCCGCTCGTGGAGGTCCGTCAGTTCGCGCGGGAGATCGGGGCCTATCTCCAGGGTCAGGGAGTGAAGCTCGTCGTGAACGCCTGCAACACGGCGACCTCGGCAGCGCTGCCGCAGTTGCAGGAGGAGCTCGATGTCCCGGTCGTCGGGGTGATCACCCCCGAAGCGCACGCCGCTGTCCAGGCGACACGCAACCGGCGCATCGGGCTGCTCGCCACCGAAGGCACGGTCGCCGCCGGACGCTATGCCGAGCTCGTGCATGCCCTCGACGCCGGCGTCGACCTCTTCGCCGTTGCGTGTCCGCGCCTCGTGCCGTTGATCGAGAGCGACGATCCGTTCGGCGCAGCCACGACGGAAACGGTGCGTGAGTATGCCGCGCCGTTGAAGGAGGCCGAGGTCGACACCGTCATCCTCGGCTGCACGCACTACCCGCTGATCAGGCCGATCTTCCAGCGGGCCTTCGGACGCGATGTCGCACTCGTGTTCTCCGCCGACGAAACCGCGCGCGAGGTCGCCGAGACACTTGCGCGCAAGGGCTACGAGAACGACGTCGACCGGGAGGGGTCGTACCGCTTCCTCACGACCGGAGATCCCGAGGCATTCCGCGAGATGGGCGCGCGGTTCTTGCAGCTGCCTGTAGCCGCGGTGGAGCGCGTCGAGCTCGCCGCCCTGGGAGCTCCCGCGTGAGGAACGACGGCAGGCGACAGAACGAGCTGCGCCCGCTCGAGCTCATTCCCGACTTTCTCGAGCAGCCGCACGGCTCGGTGCTCTACGCACAGGGGAAGACGAAGGTGCTGTGCACCGCGTCGATCCAGGAAGGCGTCCCACGGTGGTTGTACGGCAAAGGCCGCGGCTGGCTGACCGCCGAGTACTCGCTCTTGCCAGCCTCGACGGGAGATCGCACGGATCGGGAAGCGTCGCGCGGGAAGCAAGGCGGCCGGACGATCGAGATCCAGCGGCTGATCGGGAGGTCGATTCGGTCGATCACGGACTTCGAAGCACTCGGTGAGCGGACGCTCTGGCTCGACTGCGACGTTCTGCAGGCAGACGGCGGCACGCGGTGCGCTGCGATCACCGGCGCGTACGTGGCCGCACGCCGGGCGCTCGACAAGTTCGGGCTGTCCAAGGCGTTCACCGGCTCCGTCGCGGCGGTGTCCGTCGGGATCGCCGCCGGCGAGGCGCTGCTCGACCTCGACTACTCGGAGGACTCGCAGGCCGACGTGGACATGAACGTCGTCATGACGGGCGACGGTGCGCTCGTCGAGGTGCAGGCGACGGCGGAGAAGACGCCGTTCAGCCGCGCGCGGCTCGACGAGCTCCTCGAGCTTGCGGCCGAGGGGATCGAAGAGCTCGCCGTCGCGCAGGAGGAAGCTGTTGCTGCACCTCGCGGCTAGCGTCTCGCAGCTCGAGAGCATCGTCGAGGTGCGGTGGACGGACTGAAGGCGCGCCTCGCCTCGCGCAACCCGGGCAAGGTGCGTGAGCTCGCGCACCTGCTGCCGGCCTGGACGATCGAGCCGCTCGCAGCAGACGACTTTCCGCCCGAGGAAGGCGAGACCTACTACGAGAACGCGCGGGGAAAGGCCCTGTTCGGTCGAGCTCACGCGCACGAGGACGAGTGGTCGATCGGCGAGGACTCGGGCATCGAAGTGGACGCGCTCGACGGTGGTCCCGGCGTCCATTCGGCTCGATTGGGCGGTGCAGATCCGGTCGGCTGGCTCCTTGGTGAGCTCCGCGGCGAGGAGGAGCGAGGTGCGCGCTACGTCAGCGAGCTCGTCGTCGTGTCGCCTTCTGGTGAGGAGTTTCGCGGCACCGGCATGCTCGAGGGGCGGATCGGTATCGAGGCTCGCGGCAACGAAGGGTTTGGCTTCGATCCGATCTTCGTCCCGAACGGTTTGGATCAGACCGTTGCCGAGTTGGGCAACGACTGGAAACAGGAAAACTCACATCGCGCGAATGCCGCCCGCGCGCTCCTGGCAGCCCTAGGCGAGACCGGTTAGCTCCTCGACCTGCCGCTGCTCGGAGCGGCGGGCGCGCCACCAGTTGATCTCTGCGCCGAGGACGATGACGTTCGACATCACGTAGAACCAGACGAGGAGGATCGCCGGCGCGCCGAAGGCGCGGAGCGCCGGGTTCAGGTCCGCATAGCGCTGGTACAGCGGCAGCACCTGGAACGTTCCTTCGAGCAGGATGCTGGCGAGGATCGCCCCCGGCAACACCTCGCGCACCGTCAGGTCCTCGTTCGTCAGAAAGAAGTAACAGGACACGAGGAACACGAACACGCCGATGAGCGAGACACCGATCGACAGCACGTAGGCGATCGCAGCATTGGAGATGAAGCCCGCGACGTTTTCCTGCAGCGCGGCAACGCCGAGCGATCCTGCGAGCAGGGCGACGAAGAGCGTTACGAGCGAGCCGACCATGAACAGGAATGCCCGTGCCTTGCCGTGCAGGAACGACCGGTTGGAACGGCCGTAGACGATGTTGAACGCCGACTCGAGCACGCTGAAGAGCGAGAGCGACGCCCAGAGGAGGGCGAGGCCGCCGATGATCCCGAGGGTCGCCGCGTTGTCCTGCACGCTGTGGACGAGGTCGATGATGCGGTCGATCGGCGTGCCGGGCAGTGTCTTCTTGATCTCCCGGACGAGGAAGGACGACTCGTCGGCTCTCCCCGCCAGACCCAGCAACGAGAGCGACAGGAAGGTCAGGGGCACAAACGAGAGGAGAGCGAAGTACGCGATCATCGCGGCCAGATGCGGGCCGCGGTCTGCGAAGAACTTCTGCAGGAGATCCCTTCGGCGGACTCGCATGCCGCGGGAGTATCCCTATGCTTCACGGGACATGGACGCCCAGCAGGCACTCGCCGATCTGACGGAGATCTCTTCTCAGATCGAGGCCGCCGTGGTCTTCGATGACCAGGGCAAGGTCGCCGGTTCGACGATCCCCCACGGCGACCGGGCGGATGAGCTGGCGAAGGCGGCAGCCGCGTTGCTCGCCGCAGCCGAGGAAGTCAAGACCGGCGAGAGTGTGCTCACACAGCTCGAGGTCTCCACGGGCGAAGGCAGCGTCTTCGCCGTCCGCGACGGCAAGACTTCCATCGCCGCGACGACCGGCGGAAACCCGACGGCGGGGCTCGTCTTCTACGACTTGAAGTCGGCACTCCGAAGCGTCAAGCCCGCCGCGAAGAGTGCGCCGGCGAAGAAGAAGACGGCAACGGCCGCGAAGAAGTCCACCGCTGCGTCCGCCAAGAAGAAGACGGCTGCACGCAAGCCCGCAACGAGGAAGAAGCCGGATGCGTCGTAGCATCGCCGCAGCGCTCGGCGTCGCGGGCGGGATGCTCGCAGGCGCTGCGTTCATCCGTCGACAGGGCGCGAGTCGCGAGCGCGCCGACCTCTACTTCGAGGACGGGTCGATGCTGTCGCTCACGAACGGCTCTCCCGGTGCGGAGAGATTGCTGCCGCTGGCGCGAGAAGTCATCCGGAACGCCAGAGCTCGTTGACCGACGACGAGCTGAAGCTCGCGATCCGCGAGCACGCCTACCTCGAAGGCGACTTCGTTCTGCGCTCGGGGAAGCATTCGAAGTACTACCTCGACAAGTACCGCTTCGAGACGCGGCCCGACATCCTCGCCGCACTGGGCGACCGGATCGCCCGGACCGTTGCCGAGTTCGAGCCGGGCGCAATGCGTCTGGCCGGGCCCGAGCTCGGCGCCGTTGCACTGGCAGCGGCGGGCTCGCTCTCGTCGGGCCTGCCGTTTCTGATCGTGCGCAAGGCCGCCAAGGACTACGGCACCTCGAATCGGCTCGAGGGCGTCCACGAGCGCGGCGAAACGGTCTGCCTCGTCGAGGATGTCGTCACGTCCGGGGGAGCGCTTCTGGACGCCCTGAAGGCCCTACGGGACGCCGGTCTCACGGTCAGAACGGCTGTCTGCGTCGTCGATCGTGAGGAGGGCGGGGCCGACGCCCTCGCACGCCAAGCGGTGCGCCTGCGGCCCATTTTCAGGGCCAGCGAGGTGCTCGAGGCGGCGAAAAGACCCGCAAAACCGCATGGTTGAGCCAGTCCGATGCGACTGTTAGGGTCCTTTCCCGTGGATCCGACCGTCGACAGGAGGAGTGGGACTTGACGAAACAGGAGTTCGTTAACGAGGTCGCGAGGCGCGCCGACCTCTCGAGTCGCGATGCGGCGAAGGCCGTAGACGCCTTCCTCGACTCGATCACAGACACGCTTAAGGGCGGCGGCGAAGTGGCTTTCACAGGCTTCGGGAAGTTCACGACCCAGCACCGCAAGGAACGTCAGGGCGTGAATCCCCGCAATCCGACGCAGAAGGTGACCATTCCGGCAGCCACGGTGCCGAAGTTCTCCGCGGGGAGCCAGCTCAAGTCAGCCGTCAAGGGCGGCTAACTCAAGCCCTTCCTCCAAGAACCGCGAAGGCCGCGTCTCGCGGCCTTCGCCGTCTTTGGAGGGCAGTACTCTCAAGGCATGGCCGCCGTCGCGACGACGAACTTCGCCGACCGCCTCGCCGAGGCCGTCGAGCGCAAGCGCTCGCAGCTCGTCGTCGGGCTCGATCCCCGGCCCGATCTCTTGCCGGTCGAGCTGAAAGGCGATGCCCACCTCGGCCGGGAGCACGCCGCAGACGCTTGCGGGCGCTTCTGCCGCGGGCTCGTCGACTCGGTTGCGCCGTACGTCGTCGCGGTGAAGCCCCAGGTCGCCTTCTTCGAGGCGCTCGGCCCCGACGGGCTGCGCGTGCTGGAGGATGTCTGTGCCTACTCGCGCTCCGCAGGACTGCAGGTGATCGCGGACGGGAAGCGCGGGGACATCGGCTCGACCGCGCGCGCGTACGCGGCCGCGTTCCTCGAGTCGCCGAACGGCACGGCACCGCTTGCGGACGCGTTGACGGTGAACCCCTACCTCGGACGCGACTCGATCGATCCCTACCTCGCGGTTTGTCGCCGTGACGGCGCCGGCATCTTCTGCGTCGTCAAGACGTCGAATGCAGGCGGCGCGGAGGTGCAGGACCTCGTCCTCTCCGACGGCCGCCACGTCTGGCACCAGGTCGCGGAACTTGTGGCGGAGTGGGGCGCCGACCTCGTCGGTGAACACGGGCTTTCCTCAGTGGGCGCGGTCATCGGCGCCACGCATCCGCGGGCCGTTGGTGAGGCGCGGCGGTTGCTGCCGCGCGCGATCCTGCTGTTGCCCGGCGTGGGGGCGCAGGGCGCGACACCGGCGGACGTCGCCCGCGCGTTCACGAGCGGGCCTGCCAGTGCGCTGGTGAACGTCTCACGCGACGTGATCTACGCCTTCCGAGTCTCCGGGATGGACTGGCGGAGCGCCGCCGCAGCCGAGGCCTCGAAGTACGCCCGCGAAGTGTGGGCCGTGTCCGGCTGGTAGCGGACGGCCGGTGGATCCGCGCAGGCGTGAGCAGCTGACGCGGTATGGCGCGCCGGCCGCGTTCCTCGCTGCAGTGACGATCGCGGCGATCCTGGTCAAGGCGGGTCTGAACGGCAGCTCGACCACGACTGTGGCCATTACTTCTTCCAGCACGGCTCGGACGACCACCGCAGTCACGACCACGACGAAGCTCGTCCTGACAGCGCCACCAGGGTCGACGACGACCACGACGACCGAGACCACGACTCCGGGTGCCGAGTACTACGTGGTCGTCAGCGGGGACACGCTTGGCTCCATCGCCCAGAAGTACAACACCACGGTGGACGAGCTGACGACGCTCAATCTGGGCATCGATCCCACGGCCCTCACCGTGGGGCAGAAGATCCGCATCAAGTAGCGCCTCAAGTACCCTTCGCGCTCGTGTTCTTGCGGATCAGCGCCGTCGTCTTCGCGGGGCTCGCCTTCACTGCTGCTGCGCACGCGGCTGCGCCGCCCGTGTCGGCGCGCGCGTTCATCGTCGAGAATCCGGCGACCGGGGAGATCCTCGCGCAGCACGGCGCCTGGTCACGTGTCCCGATCGCGAGCATCACGAAGCTCATGACCGTGCTCGTCACGCTCGAGCATGCGAAGTGGAACGACGTCGTGCGCGTCCGCTCGGATGCTGCAGCGGTCGGCGAGTCGACCGTGCACCTGCGCGCGGGTGAGCGCATCACGGTCGGCGACCTGATCCGCGCAGCCCTGATCCAGAGCGCCAACGACGCGGCCGTCGCGCTCGCCGACTATGTGGGCCACGGTGACCGCGCCGCATTCGTCGCGATGATGAACGCGAAGGCGCAGGAGCTCGGGCTCGAGCGAACACACTTCGTCCGCCCTGACGGGCTCGACGCCCGCGGGCACTACTCCAGCGCGTATGACGTCACCAGGCTTGCGGAAGTCGCGATGCGCGTGCGCGCGATCCGTTCGGTCGTGCGTCTCAGGACCGACACGATCGCGGGCGGGCGCCATCTGCACACGTGGAACGACCTGCTGGGCGTCTTCAAGGGCCTGTACGGCGTGAAGACGGGCCACACCGGAGCGGCGGGCTGGTGCGAGGTCGCCGCGGTGAAGCGCAACGGTGTCACGCTCTATACGACCGTGCTCGGAAGCCCGACTCGTTCGCAACGCAATGCCGATCTCGCGTCACTGCTCCGGTGGGGGATCTCGCGCTACCGGCCGGTGTGGGTGATGCCGCGTGGGCGCGTGTACCTGCGGGCCGGTGTCGGTTACGGCAAGGCTGCCGTTCCGATCGTCGCCGCACAACAGGTGGCTCGAACCGTGCGGATCGACCGGCCGCTCGTCGAGCGCGTGATCGCCCCGAGCGCGCTCTCGCTTCCTGTCGCACGAGGACAGCGCGTCGGCGAAGTCAGGATCTATTCCGGCCGGCGCCTCGTCGCGCGTCAACCGCTCGTCACCGGGCGTGGCGTCGCCAAGCCGTCGTTCAGCGGGCGATTGGGGTTCTACGCGGGCAGGACATTCAGACACGTGGGAGACTGGTTCTCGTGATCGTGACGGTCACGCTCAACGCCGCAATCGACCGGACGTTGACGGTGCCGAACTTCCAGCTCGGCCATCGGCACCGCGCGAGCCAGGGGCTCACGCTCGCGGGCGGGAAGGGCATCAACGTCGCGCGCGCGCTCAAGCGGCTCGACGTTCCCGTCGTGGCGACCGGCTTGGCGGGTGGGCGAACAGGGACGCGCATCGTCGAAGAGCTGACGTCGGAGGCGATCCTGAACGACTTCGTGCGCATCGCAGACGAGTCGCGCACGTCGAGCGCAGTGGTCGACCCCACGGCGGGCACGTACACGGAGATCAACGAGTGGGGCCCGCACGTCGAGCCCGACGAGCTGGTGATGCTGCTCGAGAAGATCAGCTACCTCGCGCGTGGCGCCGACATGGTCGTCTTTGCCGGGACCTTGCCGCGCGGAGTCGAGGACTCCTTCTACGCCGAGGCGATCCGCGATCTCAACCGGCGCAACGTCCCGGCGGTGCTCGACTCCGAGGGGCCGCCGCTTCGCCTCGGCGTCGAGGCGGAAGCATTCCTCGTGACACCGAACCAGCGAGAGGCGGAAGGGCTCGTCGGGCAGGAGTTCGGCGACGACGAGGACTACACGATGGCGCTCGACCGGATCGCCGACATGGGCGCCCGCAACGTCCTGATCACCTCCGACACGCGCAGCTTCGGCCTCTTCCGGGCGGACCGGAAGCGAACCTCGTTCCGTGCCGATGCGCCGAACGTCGAGCCGGTCTCCGCCGTCGGCTCCGGGGACGTGCTGCTCGCGGCGTTCCTCGCTGCGCGCCTCGCGGAGAAGCCGCTCGAGGAAGCTCTCCGCGCGGCGGTGGCGGCAGGAGCCGCCTCCACGCTCGAGGTCGGAGCCGGTCGCTTCGAGCCGCGCCAGGCGTCGAAACTGCAGAGCTCGGTCGACGTTCGCGAGCTCGAGCCCGTGGCCGGCTGACGTCGGGGCGGGGTGCTAGCGTGACCCGATGGGAGTCGAGCTAGAGACAGGCCAGGTTGAGCGGCTGCTGGAGCTCGACCGGAAGTTCGGGAAAGAGGGGCTGACGTTCGACGACGTCCTGCTCGTCCCGGCCGAGTCGCGAGTCCTCCCGAACGACGTTTCGACGGCAACGCGGCTGACGCGCGGGATCACGATCGAGATCCCGATCGTCTCGGCCGCGATGGACACGGTCACCGAGGCGCGCCTTGCAATCGCGCTCGCGCGTGAAGGCGGAATGGGGATCGTCCACCGCAACCTCTCCATTGGCGCACAGGTCGCGGAGGTGGACAAGGTCAAGCGCTCCGAGTCCGGAATGATCGTCGAGCCGGTGACGCTTCCCGCCGGGGCGCTCGTCTCGGACGCGCTCGAGCTGATGGCGACGTACCACATCTCGGGTGTGCCGATCACCGACGAGAGCGGAAAGCTGCTCGGAATCCTGACCAACCGCGATCTCCGCTTCGCGCCCGACGCATCCCAGCCGGTGTCGGCGCTGATGACGTCAAGCGACCTCGTCACCGCCCCCCAGGGAACGACGCTCGCCGAGGCGGAGGCGATCCTGCATCGCCACAAGATCGAGAAGCTTCCCGTCGTCGACGCCGAGGGACGGCTCACGGGGCTGATCACGGTGAAGGACATCCAGAAGCGCATCGAGTTCCCGAAGTCGACGAAGGACGAGCAAGGCCGCTTGCGTGTCGGTGCCGCTGTGGGAGTGGGCAACGATGCCTGGGAGCGCGCCGGTGCGCTCGTCGACGCCGGCGTCGACGTGCTCGTCGTCGATACCGCGCACGGGCATTCGGCCTCGGTGCCGGAGATGGTGGGGCGCATCAAGTCCGAGTTCGACGTCGAGGTCGTTGCCGGCAACGTCGCGACCGCCGAGGCGACGGAGTCGTTGATCGAAGCAGGCGCCGACGCGGTGAAGGTGGGTGTGGGACCGGGGAGCATCTGCACGACCCGTGTCGTTGCGGGCGTAGGCGTCCCGCAGATCACGGCCATCTACGACTGCGCAGCCGCCACCGCCCGGCACGGTGTCCCGCTGATCGCCGACGGCGGCATGACCTCGTCGGGCGACATCGCGAAGGCATTGGCCGCCGGGGCCGATTCCGTGATGGCCGGGTCGCTGCTCGCCGGCACCGACGAGAGCCCCGGCGACGTGGTGCTACATCAGGGCGAGCGGTACAAGGAGTATCGCGGCATGGGCTCCTTGGGGGCGATGCGCGCGCGCGGCTCGTCGCGCGACCGTTATTTCCAGGGCGATGTGGAGGACGTCGAGAAGCTCGTCCCGGAGGGGATCGAAGGGCGCGTTCCCTACAAGGGGCCGGTCGCGGCGATCTTGCACCAGCTCGTCGGCGGCGTGCGTCAGGCGATGGGCTACTGCGGAGCGGCGACGGTCGGCGAGATGAAGGACGCGCAGTTCGTGCGCATCACGGCGGCGGGCCTCCGCGAAAGCCATCCGCACGACGTGACGATCACGAAAGAGGCGCCGAACTATCGCCGCTGAAGTCCTGCCGCTGCCAGAGCGTCCGGCGGAGGAGCGGCCGGTTCTCGTCGTCGATCTGGGCGGCCAGTACGCGCAGCTGATTGCCCGGCGCGTTCGCGAGTGCCGTGTCTACTCCGAGCTCGTCGGGCACGGCGTCACAGCTGCGCAGGTGAGGGCGCGCAACCCGCATGCGCTGATCCTGAGCGGGGGCCCGGCATCGGTGTATGCGGAGGGCGCACCGCACGTCGACCCCGAGGTCTTCGCGCTCGGCATCCCCACGCTCGGCATCTGTTACGGCGCGCAGCTGCTCGCGCTCGATCTCGGGGGTACGGTCGAACGAACGGGCACGTCGGAGTTCGGCAAGACCGATCTCACGGCAGTGGAGTCGGCGCTGTTCGCCGGGCTGCCCGAGCAGGAAACGGTGTGGATGTCGCATCGCGACACCGTGACCGCGCCTCCAACCGGTGCCCGGATCGTCGCGGTGTCCCCGTCGACGCCCGTTGCGGCCTTCGAGGATCCGGAGCGAGGCCTCTACGGCGTGCAGTTCCATCCGGAGGTCGTCCACACGCCGCATGGCACGGACCTGCTCAAGAACTTCCTCTACAACGTCGCCGGCGCGCCTTCGGCGTGGACCCCCGCCGCCGTCATCGAGGAACAGGTCGAGCGCGTCCGCGCCGCCGTCGGCCGCGAGCGCGTTCTCTGCGCCCTGTCGGGCGGAGTCGACTCCGCTGTTGCCGCGCTGCTCGTCCACAAGGCTGTAGGCGACCAGCTCACCTGCGTCTTCGTCGACCACGGCCTGATGCGCGAGAACGAGGCGGAGCAGGTGGTCGAGACGTTCGACGGGCACTTTCACGTTCCGCTCGTGCACGTCCAGGCGCAGGAGCGGTTTCTGACGCGACTGAACGGGATCGACGATCCCGAGGAGAAGCGAAAGATCGTCGGTGAAGAGTTCATCCGCGTGTTCGAGGAGGAAGCGAGCAAGATCGGCGACACGCGCTTCCTCGTGCAGGGCACGCTGTACTCCGACGTGATCGAGTCGGGCGGCGGCGAAGACGGTGTCGCGGCCAAGATCAAGTCGCACCACAACGTCGGCGGCCTGCCGGCCGACATGCGCATGCAGCTCGTGGAGCCGCTCCGCCTGCTCTTCAAGGACGAGGTCCGGCGTGTCGGTGAGGAGCTCGGCATGCCGGAACGGATGGTCTGGCGCCAGCCGTTCCCGGGCCCCGGGCTCGCGATCCGCATCATCGGCGAGGTCACGGCGGAACGGCTCGAGATCCTCCGCTCGGCGGACGCGATCCTGCAGGACGAGATCCGCCGGGCAGGTCTCTACCGTGAGCTCTGGCAGTCGTTCGCAGTCCTTCCCGCCATCCGCTCGGTTGGAGTCCAGGGGGACGAGCGCACCTACGCGTACCCGATCGTGATCCGTGCGGTGACATCGGAGGACGCGATGACCGCCGACTGGGCACGACTCCCCTACGACGTGCTCGAGGCGATCTCGAGCAGGATCATCAACGAGATCCCCGGCGTCAATCGCGTCGCGCTCGACCTGAGCTCGAAGCCGCCGGCGACGATCGAGTGGGAATAGGCGCGCTCGCTAGCGCACTCTGAAGCCCTGTAGCTCTTCGAATTCCTCTTCCTCGACCTCCACCGACCGCACCTCAGCGCCGCGCGGGCCCTTGCGGCTGAACGCGACCAATCGCTCGACGGCTTCCTCTTCGCCCTCGAACACGGCCTCCACCGCGCCGTCCGGGCGATTCGCGACCCAGCCCGCGACGCCGTGCTGCCGCGCGAGCCGTCGAGTCGAGTCGCGGAAGAACACGCCTTGCACCCGGCCGTGAATGACGACTCGCCGCCTGATCACGGAGCGTATTCTTGCCGCATCGAGTTCAAGGAGATCCTCAGGCGCCGTCGCATGGTGCGCGCGTACGAGCCGACCCCGATCCCGCGTGAAACACTCGAGCGCATCGTCGGAACGGTGCGGCGCGCGCCGAGCGCAGGATTCAGCCAGGGTCAGCGTCTCGTCGTCGTCACCGACCCGGAACGCCGGCGTGCACTCGCCGCCGCGGTTGCGGAGGAGCAATACGTCGACCAGGGTTTCGCGCCGTGGATCAGCGGTGCACCGGCTCTCGTCGTCGTCTGCACCCGCGAGGAGGATTACCACGAGCGCTACCGGCAGCCGGACAAGCTCGACGGGGGAGAGGAGATCGAGTGGCCGGTCCCGTACTGGCACGCGGACGCCGGCGCGGCAGGGATGCTGATCCTGCTCGCGGCGATCGACGAGGGACTTGCGGCGGGCGTCTTCGGCATTCCCGCGGACCGGATGGACCGGGTGCGCGAGTTGCTCGGCTTGCCCGACGACGTCGCCATCGTCGAGGTGATCACGCTCGGCGTCGGAGCGGAAGACAGCGCATCGGACACGCTCTCGAGCCGGGGCACGCGCGCACGCCGCCCGCTGGAGGAACTGGTTCGCTGGGAGCGGTTCTAGGGCGTCCGGAGCTTCGACACCAGCTGCTGCTGGTGGTACCCGGGGTTCTCTCCCGCCGCATTGAACGTCTCCACCGACGCGGTGTACGTGAACCCTCCGCGCGAGTCGATGCCGAAGTAGTCCCCGATGAAGCTTGCCGGATTGCAGATGCAGTCGAACCGCGGCGACGACAACTGCGGGTCCCACGTGTGCTCGGACAGCCGGATGTTGTGCCCGATCGGCCTCAGCTTGGGGCGGTAGAACTGCACCGCCGTATTGATGCAGTAGTTCGCGGCGCCGAACGGAACGCGCGGATCGAAGAGCAGTCCAGCGATCGTCGCGTCCGTCGTGTCGCGCGCCGGGCACGAGAGCCGGCGGTCGTAGAACGCCACCGCAACGGTTCCGTTCGGCGCAACGGCGAGATTGGGCTGAAGAGCATCGCCTTCCCCGGAGGCGTCGTTGATCTGCCTGGAGGGGCCCCAGTGACGGCCGCCGTCGAACGAGCCGCGGAGGAAGAGCTTCGTCCCGCCGGCGCTCGACTGCTCGTACGCCGCATATAGCGGATAGAAGCGACCGACCTTACGCGGGCCGACGATAAACGCTTCGCCGAACGCCGCGCGAAAGCTCGTGTTGCGATACCCGTTCACGCTGTGACGCACGATCACGCTGCGACGGGCCCACGCTCTGCCTCCGTTGCGCGAAGAGGTCAATGACATCGTGAACGGCTCGTCTCCACTTCGGAAGCTCGAGGTGGCGAGCCAGACTGTTCCATTGGGCGCAACTCGAGGGAGCGAGCCGTTGTCACCGACACGCTGGGCCTGAGGAAGGACGAGCCTCGGCCGCGACCAGTTCGTATGCGTTCCGTTTCGGCGCGCGTCCGCGTACGACAGATAGATCCGAAGTCCGCTGTCGTCGTTGCCGATCGCCCACGAGACGTACACCCGTCCGAAGTGGCGGCTGTGGCGGTTCGTATCGATCGCCAGCCACTGCTTGTCGAAGACGTTGCTTCCGTTGAACGGCGTGCGCTCGATCAAGTCGAGCTGACCGCCGCGGGTCGTGTTCCACGTCGAGGCCGCGGCTGCGTTTTTCGGCCGGACCGCCACTCCCAGGCCTGAGCGCGGCAGCGTCGGGTTGACGTCGGGCGAGAGAAAGAAGTGCTGGCCGCTCGCGATGTACGAGAACATGTACGGGAAGACGACGGCGTAGAAGTTTCCCCAGGGGTCGAATGCGCCGACCGGATCCGAGTTGTCCGTCCATGCTTCGTAGCCCGGGATGTGACCCTGCTGCGGCCACGTGGCGCCGCCGTCGAAGGATTCGAAGAAACCAGTCAGGTGGTTATAGCCCTCGGCGTTCACGATCCACTTGCTTACGCCGATCAGGTGGCGAGGGTTCGTCGGATCGACGTGCAGATCCGACTCGGAGAAGTCCTTCGCGCGCGCCGGGGGGTTCTTGAGGTCCTGTAGCGGATACGGGCCGATGTCCTCACCCGTCGTGGCGGCGCCGTTGCAGAGCGTGGTGCCGCCGTCGGGATATCCCTGCGACGGCGTGAGGCTGGCGAGGTAGAAGACCTCCGGCGCGTAGCAGCTCACTCGCTGCGACGTCGCCGCCACGGCGGTCACGCCGCGCTGGGCGTAGCTGGCCGAGAAGCTCGCGTTCGACTGGAACCCCTGCGGCGGTGCGGCGGCTGCAGCTGGGGCGCCGACCACCGCGCAGGCCGCAACGAGCGCGGCGGTGCGTCCTCTCACCCGCATGAGCATAGTGACGATGTGGACTCTGAAAGGTTCGTAAGGCGCCTCGCGGCCGCGCGCATCGGCACGACGTTCAACTTCTACCGTGACGGAGCGGGCGCGCAGACCCGGCGCCGCCGGCTTCGGGCCTATCTGGAAGATCATGCCGGCGGATCGCTCCTTCTCGTGGGTGAGGCCCCCGGCTATCGCGGTGCCCGGATCTCCGGTCTGCCGTTCACCTCGGAGCGTCAACTCAGCGGCAGCGGACCGGCGGAGGCGACGGCCACGGTCGTGCAGCGGGTCCTCGCCGAACTCGAGCTGGACGCCCTGTGCTGGAACGTCGTGCCCACCCACCCGGGGACGGAGACGTCGAACCGGCGTCCGACCCGGCTCGAGATCCTCGCCTCGCGGCCCTTCCTCGAGGAGCTCGCGGAGAGCCGCCGCCTGGTCGCCGTCGGCCGGCTCGCGGCTAGCGCCACCGCTGCTCCTTATATCCGGCATCCATCCCATGGCGGAGCGGCCGAATTTCGGGCAGGGCTGCTACAGTTTTGCGCCGGCGGACGCCCTAGTCCGCCTTTTCCGTGAGATGAAGACCTACACCGCCAAACCTGGAGAGATCGAGCGCCACTGGTACGTGGTGGACGCCGACGGGCAGACGCTCGGCCGGCTCGCGACCCGCATCGCGGACATGCTCCGCGGCAAGGGCAAGCCGGAGTACACGCCGCACGTCGACACGGGGGATTTCGTGGTCGTCGTCAACGCGGAGAAGATCCAGGTCACCGGCAACAAGCTCGACCAGAAGCGCTACTACCGCCACTCGGGTTATCCCGGTGGGATTCGCAGCAGGACGCTTCGCGAACAGCTTTCGCGAAGGCCGGAAGAGGTCCTGCGCAAGGCGGTCAAAGGAATGCTTCCGAGGAATCGGCTGGCCCGCCAGCAGATCACCAAGCTCAAGATCTACGCAGGCCCCGAGCATCCACACGCGCCGCAGGCGCCACAGCCGCTGAAGTGGGAGGACGCATGAGCCAGATCGCGCAATACCGAGGAACGGGCAAGCGGAAGACCTCGGTCGCCCGCGTCATCCTCCGGCCCGGCGACGGCGTCACCTGGTTCAACGGCCGCACGATCGAGGACTACTTCCCGCGCCAGGCGCACCGGACATCTGCACTCGCGCCGCTCCAGATCGCCGGGGCCGAGGGGACCTACGACATCCGGGTGCGCGTGCACGGCGGCGGTCCGAGCGGCCAGGCAGGTGCCGTTCGGCACGGAATCGCCCGTGCGCTCGTCGAGGCGGACCCGGAGCTGCGCATTCCGCTCAAGCGGGCCGGCTTCCTGACGCGCGACGCTCGGATCGTCGAGCGCAAGAAGGCGGGCCTGCACAAGGCGCGCAAGGCGCCGCAGTTCAGCAAGCGGTAGGTGGCGCGCCAATACTTCGGCACGGACGGTGTCCGTGGCGTCGTCGGCAAGGAACTAACCGCTGATCTCGTCGAACGGCTCGGCCGTGCCGCGACGATCTGGTGCGGCCGCGGCCGCATCTTCGTCGGGCGCGACACGCGTGCATCAGGCCCGGAGCTCGAAGACGCCCTCGCGCGAGGCATCGCCTCTGCGGGCGGAAGCGCGGTCGTCGCGGGAGTGCTGCCGACACCCGCAGTCGCGCTCCTGACCCTCGACCTCGGCTGCGTGATCACTGCGTCGCACAACCCGCCCGAGTACAACGGCGTCAAGTTCTTCGACCGCGACGGTCAGAAGCTCTCCGACACGCAAGAGGAGGAGATCGAAGCGCTGCTCGACGACCCTCCTACGGGTGGCGGCGAGATCGACGAGGTCGACGTCGCAACCGACAGCTACCTCGAGCACGTGGTCGAACGCTTCGGCACGGATCTCACGGGGCTGAAGATCGGCGTCGACTGCGCGAACGGCGCGTATTCCGGGCTGGCGCCCCAGGCGTTCACGGAGCTCGGCGCGGAAGTCACCGCAATCGGAAACGAGCCCGACGGCATGAACATCAATGTGGCCTGCGGCGCGACCGACCTACGCGCGCTTCAGCGAACCGTGACCGAGCTTCGCCTCGACCTCGGCGTGGCCTTCGACGGTGACGGCGATCGCATGCTTGCCGTGGACGCCAACGGTGACGTCGTCGACGGCGACCAGATCGTCGGGGTGCTGGCCCTCGACCGAAACGTCGAGCTCGTTGCCATGACCGTGATGGCGAACATGGGACTCCACCGGTTGATGGCCGAGAACGGCATCCGCGTCGTCACGACCGACGTCGGCGACCGTTACGTCCTCGAGGCGCTCCGCCGCGAGGGCGGAATTCTCGGCGGCGAGCAATCTGGTCACCTGATCTGGCTCGACGGTCACGTCACCGGCGACGGTTTGGTTGCTGCGCTCTTACTCTGCGCCGCGCTGCACGGTCGCCCGCTTGCCGAGGTCACGAGCGTCCTGACTCGCTTTCCGCAGAGCATGGAAAACGTCGCCGTCGCCAATCGACGGCTCACGCCCGCAATTGGGGAAGAGGTCGCCCGGCTCAACGCCGAGCTCGGAGATGGAGGCCGCGTCCTCGTCCGTCCCTCCGGAACAGAGCCCGTCATTCGGGTTCTGGCAGAGGCCGAGACGGCTCAGGAAGCCGAGAACCTCTGTGGTAGGATCGCGGCTCTCGTGCGACGAGAGCTCGGCTGACCGTCCCGACGAAGGGGCGGATCGCTCAGTCGGGCTTTTGGCGTTTTCGAGGGCGCGTTTCGGACAAAAACCGCGAATCTGCAGCGTTCGACCAGCCGTGAGGTCACGGGCGGCAATTGAAAGGAGCTTCGGGTGTGCGGGATCATCGGATACGTCGGTAATCGGCCTGCGAAGGAGCTTCTTCTGCAAGGCCTGCAGCGGCTCGAGTACCGCGGGTACGACTCCGCCGGGATCGCGCTTCGCGAGGACGGCGGGCTCGAGTACGTGCGCGCAGTCGGCAATCTCCAGTTCCTGAAGGACGCCGCGGGCCCGAACGGGTCGATCTCCAATCACGGTCTCGGGCACACGCGCTGGGCGACGCATGGCGCGGTGAACGAGTTGAACGCGCATCCGTTGACGGGTTGCGAGGACGGCCGTCTCGCCATCGTCCTGAACGGCATCGTCGAGAATTATCGCGAGCTGAAGGAATCCCTCCTAGCTACGGGCCATCGCTTCAGCTCCGAGACGGACGCCGAGGTGGTCGTCCATCTGATCGAGCACAACTACCAGGGCGATCTGATCGAGGCGGTTCGGGCTGCTTATCGCGAGCTCGAAGGTCACTACGCCTTCGTCGTGATCCACAACGACCATCCCGGTCTGCTCGTCGGCGCGCGCCGTCAATGCCCGCTCGTGGTCGGCGTAGGTGAGGGGGAGATGTTCCTCGCTTCCTCGATCGCCGCGTTCCTGGGCGAGACGCGCCGCGTGCAGCTGATCGATGAAGGCGAGGTCGTCGCAATCACGCCCGAAGGCGCGCGGTTCTTCGATGACGAAGGCGAGGTTGAGCACAAGGACGTCGAGCCGGTGGACTGGGACGACGAGGTCGCCGAGAAGGGCGGCTACGAGACCTTCATGCTCAAGGAGATCTACGAGCAGCCGGAAGCGGTGAGGGAGACGATCGGCGACCGCGCCCGGCGCGGCAAGCTCGTCCTGGAGGGCATCGGCCTGAACGAGCTCGAGATCCAGAATCTCCGCCGCATCGTGATCGTCGCCTGCGGCACCGCCTATCACGCTGCCGTCGTCGGTCGCTACATCATCGAGGAGTGGGCTCGTGTCCCGGTCGAGCCGGACATCGCGAGCGAATGGCGTTACCGAAATCCGGTGCTGTCGAAGGACACGCTCGTCATCGGCATCACCCAATCCGGAGAGACCGCCGACACGATTGCGGCGATGCAGCTCGCCCGGCAACAAGGCGCGCGTACGCTCGCGATCACGAACCAGCTCGGAACGCAGGTGACGCGCGAGGTCGACGCGGTTCTCTACACGCGCGCCGGCCTCGAGATCGGCGTCGCGGCGACGAAGACGTTCACGGCACAGGTTGCACTGCTCTCGCTGATCGCGCTCAAGCTCGCGCAGGTCCGCCGCACGATGCCGGCGGAGGAGATCGAGTTCATCCTCGAAGCGCTTTACGACCTGCCGCAGAAGATGGAGCAGTTCCTCGACGGGGATCATCCGATCGAGGAGATCGCCGAGCGCCACTACAACAAGCCGTTCTTCCTCTACCTCGGCCGCCACATCGGGCTTCCCGTCGCGCTCGAGGGCGCGCTCAAGCTGAAAGAGATCTCCTACATCCCGACCGAGGCGTACTCCGCAGGCGAGATGAAGCACGGGCCGATTGCCCTGCTCGACTCCGAGACGCCGGTCGTCTGCATCGCGACCGACCAGAAGGTCGTGTACGAGAAGGTCGTGTCGAACATCCAGGAGGTGCGGGCACGCGGTGCGCAGGTGATCGCCATCGCTACCGACGGCAACGAGGACATTCAGCACCATGCCGACGACGTGATCTATGTCCCGCGCACGCCCGCCTTCCTGCAGGCCGTGCTCGCCGTGCTGCCGCTGCAGCTGCTGGCCTATCGCATCGCCCGCCTACGCGGGCTGAACGTCGATCAGCCGCGCAACCTCGCGAAGACCGTCACGGTCGAGTAGCTCGCCGGCTAGGAGACTGCCGCGTCGCCGGGCCGCGGCTCGTCGACGCCGGTGTCCGGCGGGCCGACGGGGATCGGCCTCGGCGGCCGGAGGTAGAGGTACTCGTACGTGAGCGCGGCAAGGGTTGCTCCGGCGACGGGGCCGACGTACCAGATCCACGCGTCGGTCCAGTCCCGCGACAGGAGCTCTGGGCCAAACGCACGGGCGGGATTCATCGCGGCGCCGGTCAGTGGGCCCCCCATGAGGACGTCGATGGTGATCGTCAACCCGATCCCGAGCCCGGCGATCGCCTTGAACGTGCCGCCCGGGTCGGCTGCTGTCGCAAAGATCACCCAGACCAGGAAGAAGGTGAGCACAAGCTCGATGACAACGCCCTGCCAGACAGTGATGCCGCTTCCGAGCCCGGGGGCGCCGAGGTTCGTGGCCTCGCGCACGTTCGCTGGGTAGAACCAGCGCAGCAGTGCGGCAGCGGCTGCGGCGGCCGCGAACTGCACGCTCCAGTAGACGACCGCGAGCGAGGGCACGATTCGGCGAGTGATGAGGAAGCCGAACGTCACCGCAGGATTGAAGTGCCCACCGGAGATGTGGCCGACTGCAGAGGCCATCACTCCGATCGCCAGGCCGTTTGCCAGCGCCACGCCCACGAGGGCCACTCCGCTGTAGACGTTGAACACCGGTGGGTTGCCGATCAGGGGGGCGAGCGTCTTGGTGAGCGTCAGGGTCGACCCGGCGCCGATGAAGACGAGCGTGAACGTGCCGACGAACTCGGCGAGCCCACGCCGAAGCGGGTCGTGGTCCATCGAGGAAAAAGTACGAGGGGAGTCGGACGGCGCCGCTAGGCGGCGCGTCCCGCAGCGACCCGGCCGGCCCGCACCGCGTCGAGTGCCTCCCCGAGCTCCCCACAGACGGCGAACGTGGGGCCCAGTCCGGTCAGCTCCAGGATCTGATGGACCTGCGTGTAATGGCGGTCGTGCAGCACGAGCGCGAACCCGAGTGAGGACTCCTCCGCGCGGCGCCGCGCCGACAGCAGCACGCTGAGGGTCGTGGAGTCGATGAAGCTCGCGTCACGAAGGTCGACCACGACCCGCTGATTCGCGTTCAGGAGGACGCTCAGCTCGTTCTCGAGGCGCTCTGCGGAATAGGCGTCGTGCTCCCCGACGAGGGCGACCACGGCGGCAGGCGGGTCCCGGCGGGCCAAGGTGACGGAGATCGGCGCCATGACTTCCAAGTCTGAAACGGCAAAAGGGCCGACCTGGATACGGCCTCGTTTCAGTCGTCGAGCTCTCGGCGAAGGCGCTTCGTCTGGGAGCGGCGCCGCTTGTCGTCCAGCCGGCGCCGGCGCGAGGCCTCGGTCGGCTTCGTCGGGAGCCGCCGCCGCTCGACCCGCAGAGCCTGCCGCAGCTGCTCGACCAGCCGCTCGAGGGCGAGCTCCCGGTTTCGGAGCTGGCTGCGCTCGTCCTGGGCGATCGAGCGGAGCACGGGGCCGGAGCGCCCGATGACGCGGCGTTTCTGCGTGTCCGTCAGCGCATTCGAGGCCTCCACGTCGAAGACGGCCTCAACGCGTGTCTCCGACTTCTGCGCGTGCTGACCGCCCGGCCCACTCGAACGCGAGTAGCGGAACTCCACCTCACCGCGGGGGAGAACGACCGATCGGGTCACGCGAATAGACTCGCCGTCCATGGCTGCGATTCTGCTTGACATCGACGGGGTCTTCCACGTGTCCGGCGATCCGATTGCCGGTGGGGCCGACGCCGTTCGTCGCCTCCGGGAGGCCGGGCATCGGCTGCGGTTCGTCACGAACAACACGACCCGTGCCCGCGCGACCCTCGCCGAGGAGCTCCGTGCGATGGGGATCCCGCTCGACGACGACGAGCTCCAGACGACCCCACGCGCCGCGGCTCATACCCTCGCGGGCCGGCGCGTGCTCGCGATGACCATGCATGCGATCGTCGGGGAGCTCGAGGGCGTCGAGCTCGTCGGCGAGGATGCGGAGGCCGTGCTGATCGGAGGCGCCGACGAGACGCCCGAGACGAATCTCGTGTTCAGCTACATGAACCTCGCCCGCGCATTTCACGAGCTCGAGGCCGGTGCGCAGCTCTACTCACTGCACAAGAACCGCTGGTGGCAGACGAAGCACGGGCCCTTGCTCGACGCGGGGGCGTTCGTCGCGGGGCTCGAGTACGCCGCCGACACCGAGGCGATCGTGCTCGGCAAGCCGTCGCGCCAGTACTTCGAGGCGGCGTTGCAGGCGCTCGACGCCGAAGCGGGCATGACCTGGATGGTGGGCGACGACATCGAGTCCGACATCGCTGGCGCCCAAGGTCACGGGATGAAGACGATCCTCGTCCGGACCGGAAAGTTCAGGCCCGACGAGGTAGAGGCGTCGCGGATCCGCCCCGACGGGATCATCTCGTCGATCGCCCAACTTCCTGAGTGGCTGGAAGAGCATCTATGAAAGTCGGGGTCGACCTGATCGAGATCGAGCGGGTCAGGCGCGCGCTCGACCGGTATCCGCGCTTTCGCGAACGTTGCTTCACCGACGCGGAGCGTGCCTACTGCGACTCGCGGTCGAACCCGGCTCAGAGTTACGCCGGCAGGTTCGCCGGGAAGGAGGCGGTCGGCAAGGCGCTCGGCTTTGGCGTCGCCCGGGCCTTCGCGTGGCGAGACATCGAGATCGCCGGACGTCCCAAGCCTTCGGTGCGCCTCAGTGGCCGCGTGGCCGGCTGGGCCGAACGCGTGGGCGCGGGCGCGATCGACTTGTCGATGACGCACTCCCGCGAGCTTGCGAACGCCGTCGCAGTGGTGGACGAGGAACGCTGATGTTCGAGCCGCTCTACACGGCGGACGAGATGCGCGCCGCCGAGCAGGGCCACGACGTGGACACGATGATGGAACGGGCAGGGCGGGCGGTTGCGGACGCTGTCCTGCAGCGCTATCCCGACGCCGGCCACATCGCAGCAATTTGCGGCAAGGGCGCGAACGGCGGCGACGGCAGGATTGCCCTCCGCGTGCTGGCAGAGGCGGGACGAAAGACGAGCGAAGGGCCGGCCGCCGACGCCGACGTGGTCATCGACGCTCTGTTCGGAACGGGTTTCGCGGGCACGCCGCGCCCGGATGCGGCGGCGCTGATCGAACAGCTGAACGCGCTCGGCGCGCCCGTCGTCGCCGTCGACATCCCCTCCGGCGTCGACGCGTCGACTGGAGAGGTCAACGGAGTCGCCGTGGAGGCAGACCTCACGGTCACGATGCACGGCCGGAAGGTCGGGCTCGTGGTCGCTCCCGGGCGCTTTCATGTTGGCGAGATCGAGGTTGCGGACATCGGGCTCGAGCACACGGGCACGCGGCACCGTCTCGTCACCGAGGAGATCCTGCAGCTTGTCCCTCACCGCCGCGAGGGCGATACGAAGTACACCGCCGGGTCGTTGCTCGTCGTCGGCGGGTCGCCCGGAATGACCGGCGCGCTCTGTCTCGCCGCGGAGGCCGCCTTTCGTGCGGACGCAGGGTATGTCGCGGTCGCCGTTCCGAAGGAGTCCATGCCGGTCGTGGAGACGCTCCTGATCGAAGCGGTGAAGGCACCGCGCGAGCGCGTGGACGAGCTGGCCGAGCGCGCTTCAGCGCTGGCGATTGGGCCTGGCCTGGGACGCGGCGACGACGAGCATGCGCTCGTACGTCGTCTGCTCGGCGAATCGACCCTGCCCGCCGTCGTCGACGCCGATGCCCTGTTCGAGCTCGAGCCCCTGGACTGGCCCGCTCCCCGGGTCCTGACGCCCCATTCAGGTGAGCTTTCCCGCCTGATCGGAGAGGACTCGAGCTGGGTCGACGCCCATCGCCTTGCGGCACTCGGCCGCGCCGTGGAGCGATTCCGGTGCGTCGTCCTGCTGAAGGGCCCCGACACCCTCGTCGGTGCACCTGGAGAGGGGGTCCTGGTCTGCGAGGCGGGGACCGCCGCACTCGCCACAGCTGGGACGGGAGACGTTCTCACCGGGGTTCTCGGCTCGTTTCTGGCGAAGCGAATGGACGCGCGCGAGGCAGCCGCCGCCGCGGCCGTCGCTCACGGACGCGCCGCCGCACTTGCCCCCCACCAGGTCGGCCTGATCGCCTCGGACGTCATCGAGTCTCTGCCGTTCGCGCTCGGCTGATGCACCGCTCCGAGATCACGATCGACCTCGGCGCGTTGCGGCGCAATGTGCGAGCGCTGCTGCGTGTGCTCGACGGAGCGGGCCTGTGGGCCGTCGTCAAGGCGGATGCCTACGGCCACGGCGCGGTCGATGTCGCGGGCGCAGCACTCGGCGCGGGCGCCTCCGCGCTCTGCATCTCGACGATCCCCGAAGGGCTCGCGCTTCGCAGCGAGTACCGGACGGACCGCATCATCGTGCTCGGACCGGCAGGATCGAACCGAGAGGTCGCGCAGGCGCGTGACGCTGGTCTCGAGCTCGCGATCTCGGACGCAGAGATCCCCGAGGGCGTTCGGGTGCACCTCAAGCTCGACACGGGGATGGGCCGATACGGCCTGGCCGAGTTGCCCTCACCCGCAACCGAGGTGGTCGGCCTGATGACCCACCTCGCAACCGCGGACAGCGATCCCGAGTTCGCACGCGCCCAGATTGAGCGCTTTCGCGTCGCGACCGAGCAATACAGCCATCTCACCCGGCATGTCGCCAACAGTGCGGGGACGTTGCGACTGCCCGAGTCCCACTTCGACGCCGCGCGCTGCGGTGTCGCCCTCTACGGCCTGTCGCCGTTCAACACCGATCCGGCCGATGACGGCCTGGAGCCGGTCCTGTCGTGGCACACGAGCCTTGCACAGGTCAAGCTGCTCCAGCCGGGACAGAGCACCGGCTACGGACGGCACTTCATCGCGGAGACTCCGACCTGGATCGGGATCGTGCCGGTGGGCTACGCGGACGGCTTCCGTCGTGATCTCACCGGGACGGAGATCCGCGTGGCAGGCGAGCCGCGCCGTGTCGTCGGCACCGTTTCGATGGATTCGTTTGCGGTCGAGCTCGACCGCGAGCTGCCCGTCGGCGCGCCGGTCGTCATCATCGGTCAAGGCGTTCTCGCCGAGGCGCATGCACGTGTCGCCGGGACGATCAACTACGAGCTGACGTGTGGAATCGAGACGGACCCCCGCCGAGCGCGGCGAACTGTCGTCGATGGCTGAGTCGAACGTTGACGACGTACGTGCACGGTTCGGTGCCACCGCCGAGCTCGTCGCCGGACACGCCGCGAGTCAGATCGAGTCGGTGCGCGAGCAGCTGCGCAGGTTCGTCGCTCCTGCGGGGAACGAGCGCGCGATCGACAGCGGCACGGGCGCGGGAACACTCGCGCTCGCGCTGGCGCCACTCGTTCGCGAGGTCGTCGGTGTCGACATCGTCCCCGAGCTGCTGGAGCGCGCTCGCCGCAACGCACCTGCGAACGTCACGTTCGTCGAGGGCGATGCGACCGAGCTGCCGTTCGACTCTGACTCGTTCGACCTCGCCTGCTCGCGGCGGACGCTGCACCACATAGCGCACCCCGAGCCGGCGGTCGCTGAGCTGGTGCGCGTCACGGCTCCGGGCGGCCGTGTGTTCGTCGACGATCAGATCGCACCGATCGATCCGCTGGCGGCGTTCGAGCTCGATCGTTTCGAGCGCGCGCGCGATCCGTCACACACCCGGACGCTTCCCGACGCCGACTTTCGCCACCTCTTCGAGGCCAACGGGCTCGTCCTCGTCCGGTCGCAGTTCCAGACGCACACGCGCAAGCTCGACTACTACCTCGATCTCGCAGGCTGTGAGGGCGATGCTCGACAACGAGCAGTGCAGCTGTCGCCCGGCGGGCCAGAGGAGTACGTCGCCGAGAGCGCCTGGTATCTCCTCAGGAAGCCGGGCTAGAGGCGATAGCCCGAGCGGCCCGCGAGCCGTGCCACGAGCCCCGGCGCGAGCGCCTGCACGATCGCCGCCGTGCGATAGAACCACGGCACGAACGTCTCGCTTTTGTCCCGTGCGATCACCTTGACCACGTGCCCGGCCACGTCGTCCGGCTCGACGACGAGGCGGCGCAGGAGGGAGCTGCGCAGCTTCGTGGCCTGGGGAAAGCCCTCCGTCTCGACGAAGCCCGGGTTGACGGTATGCACGTGAATGCCGCGGTTGCGCAGCTCGCCGGCCGTCGCGCGAGAGAACGCGAGCTGCGCGTGCTTCGACGCCGAATACGGCCCGGCAGGCGCGTAGGCGACCGTGCCGGCCACGGAGACGATGTTCACCACGTCGGAGCGTCCGGCCGCCTCGAGCCCGGGGAGAAGGGCCCGGAGCATCCAGACTCCGCCGAGGTAGTTCACGCGCAACACCTCTTCTAGAAGGTCCAGATCGATTCCCGCGAAGCCTGATCTACCCGGGATGCCAGCGTTGTTGACGAGCAGCTGGATCTGCGGGTGCCGTTCCAGTACCGCAGCCGCGACGCGTTCCACGTCTTCGCGCTTGCCGACGTCGCAGAGTTCGTACTCCGCACCGAGCTCGGCAGCGAGAGCGCGCAGCCGGTCCTCGCTCCGCGCCAGCAGGACGAGTCGCCAGCCCTGAGCTGCGAGAGCGCGTGCGATCGCCTCGCCGATCCCACGCGAAGCGCCGGTGACGACGGCTATGCGGTCTACCGGCAGACCCTCACGCGCCGTATCGAGGCGATTGTCCGCCCGGCGGCATCCGTTGCTACTGCGCGTAGAGTGTGTCGTTCTGCCGGCGAGCGCTGCGTCTTCCACGAACCTGCGAACAGGTCGGAGCCGCCCTTCCGGTCGATGTCGATCTGCTTGCCGTCCACGAAGAACCGCACGGACGTGATCCGTTTCGTCGAGCCCGCAGCGACCAGGAGCCCTGCTGTCTTGCCAACGCACGCGTTCTCGGCGGGCGTGACCCACGTGAGCGTCGGCCCCGAAACGCCCAGGATGCGAACTGGCCGAAACGCCGTGTTCGGTTGGATGTCGTTGCCGACCGAGTTGACGTTCTTCGCCTCCTGATAGTCGGATGCCGAGAGAACCGTACGGTTCCCTCCTAACTTGATCCGCGGAGCCTGCGATGGCAACGGAAAGATCGCCGTGCCCGAGACCGGGTCGTAGACGGCCGCGCCGACGAGCGCGCCGCGATACGCGATCACGAGCGACAGGGGATCCACGCCTGCGCCCTTGTCGACGACGTGCGCCACAATCGTCGGTCTCCCTGCAGCGACGCGTTTCGTCAGCAACTTGATCTTCGGCGGTCGCATGTCGTTGACCCACGAACGGAGGACGTAGGCGCCGGGCAGCGAGCGGTGCGTGAACTCGTCGGAGCCGGAATCGACCGAGACGTAGAAACGCTGCACCTTCGGGAACGAAGCGCCGGCCGCGCCGATGTCGATGCCGAAGTCGTAGGTCAGCTCGTTGACGCTCACCGGCGTCCCGGCGTAGCCCTGGACGTCGCGCTCGTTCGGCGAGCCCAGGAACCACGTGTGGACGAGGCCGGTCGCGGCCTCGACGGCCACGCCGATGTTCGCGACCGGTTGATTGATGCTCGTGACGTAGAGCGTCTCCGTTCCGGTCTCGTTCATCGTCGGCCCGACGTAGTCGGGCGGCGGTCCGAAGGGGGCAGCCGGGCAGCAGTACGCCGAAACGCGGTTTGGGCCGTTGACCGTCTCTCCTACCTGGAGCTTCACGAGCCGCTTCGGTTGCAGGAGCTCGAGTTGCGGGCGGCCCACGAAGAACTCGTACGGGATCTTGCGCGTCACCGAGCCGTGGTGCAGCAGGATGAACCCGTAGTCCTCGCCGGCCCTCGCACTTGCGCTTCCGCGTGCGACGGCGACCAGGTCGGCCTCGCCGCCGGGCGGCACCACGACGGCCGGCGGAAGGTCGAGCGATGCGCCCGGCGAGGTCGTCTGTGACGAGAGCTCGACGTGCCACATTCCTGCGCCGCCGCCGGCGTCGGTGATGCGAACCAGGAGCGCCCGGCTGTCGCTCCCTTTGGTGACGTCCAGATCCTGGAACGACAGCGACGCGGGCTCGGTGAACACCGCCGGTTTCGTCGCGTTGGGCAGGTCTACGAGCCCGCCGCCGCCGAGCGTCACCGGCGCTTCCTCTGTGCGCGCAGTGTCTCCCCAAGCCGGGCCGGCGGTCGACACGAGTGCCGACTTCACCTGCTGCGGCGTCCACGCAGGGTGGAGCTGAAGCAGGAGCGCTGCCGCCCCGGCCACGTGCGGAGCCGACATGCTGGTTCCGTCAAAGACGGCAAACGGCGAACCGCCGGTGAACTCGGGCAAGGTCGACGACAGGATCTGCCCTCCCGGCGCGGAGACGTCGGGCTTGAGCAGGTGCTCGAACGCGGTCGGCCCGCCGGAGGAGAAGTCGGTGATGACGCCACTGCGCCCGGTCTCCACGCGCTCGATGGCATTTCCGATCGTCACGTTTGCCGCGCCGCCGTGCGAGGACAGATACGCGCGCAGCTGCGCGCCGTCGAGGTCGGTGATCATCCCGGAGGGAAGCGGCAGCTGGACCGGGATCGCATCGGGGCCGCCCGCGCGGTTGTCGACGATGACGAGACCGGTCGCTCCCGCGGCCAGGGCACGCACGGCCTTCGAGATGAAGGTGCAGTGTCCGCGGGAAATCAGCGCGACGTCTCCGGTGAGCGAGCCTGGCCGGAGAAACGTCTGGGTCGCGTCGTTCGTGTCGGCCTCCGGGCCGCAGAGCCGGCGGTCGACCGCGACACCGTTCGTCCCCGTGAGCGCGCCGACGTCGACAATCCGGTGCGCGGTGAACGCATAGGCCCCGGGGAAGAACGTGCCGGCTGCGCCTGCGATGGGAATGTGCTTGACCTCGGAAGGAGCATCGCCGGCTGTCACCGACATTGTCGGGGAGAAGACGTGTGTGTTCGAAACGGCTGCAACGGTGATCGCATCGGGCGACGAGCCCGGTGAGCCGATGGAGCCGGTGCCGAACTGGTCGCGGTCGTTACCGGCCGAGATCACCGGAACGACGCCGGCCGCGGTGACGTTGTGGATCACGTCGATCATCGCGTCGTTCGCCGGCTCGGTCTCCGCGCCGCCGCCCGAGAAGTTGATGACGTCCATGCCGTCACGCACGGCGAACTCGAACGCCGCGGCGATCTCGGGCGTATTGGCGATGTGGCCAATCGGAGTCGGCACGTTGAAGACGCGGTAGTTGCCGATGTACGCGCGCGGGGCGACACCCGACAGGCCGCACGTCGGCGGATGGTCGGCACCGCCGGCCGAGCAGGTCCCGGAGTCGCCGGCTGCGATCCCGGCGACATGCGTTGCGTGGAAGGAGGCGGCGCGATCGATCGGCAGCCGTCCGAGGCGTCCGGAGTGCGGCCCCGGAAATGCGCGCGCCACAATCACCTTAGGCGTCGTCCACTTCAGTCCGCCTTTCGGAAACCCCGGAGGATACGAGTACCCGGCCGGGCTCAGGAACGGATTCGTGCTGTCGACGCCGTCGTCGACGATCCCGATCTTCATCCCGTCGCCCTTCGCGCCGGTGAGAGTCTGCAACTCGGTTGCACCGATCACCGAAGGGCTCGTGCTGGTGGAGAGGTGATACGGGATGCTCGGGTAGATCTTCCCGACAAGACCGAGACGAGTGAGGGCCGGCAGTTTCGTCACAGGCAAAGAGACCGTCAGGCCGTCGAGCACTACCTGGAAGCGCCGGCCGATTCGCGCCTGCGGGATCGCTCTCAGGAGTTGCGAGGCAGCCACTCGCTGCGCAGCGACGACCCGGGCCAGATAGCGCCGCGAGCTCTCACTTGCGACGTCGAGCCTTCGTGTCGGTCTCGAGGCGGCGAAGCTCCTGCCGTAGGCCGCCGCGAGCGGCGGGAGCCGCAGACCGACGATCACGCGGATCCGGCCGGACGCCTGGTCTCGTGGGATCGTGAGCTTGCCCGTGCGGACGCGCGGCACCGTGACGTCGCCGAACGTGCGCTTGATGTGAACGAGCGAGGCGCCAGCCGGAAAGGCCGACACGAGCGCCGCCATCAATGCGAGAAGGCCTACAGAACGGCGCAAGGAGACCGCAATCTAGCCCAAGGGATTTATGCTCGTGGTCGTGACCACAGGCTACGAAGGCAAGCGCGGTTTGGTTCTCGGGGTGGCGAACAAGAGGTCGATCGCCTGGGCGATCGCGCGGCGGCTCGCCGATGCCGGGGCCGAGCTTGCCTTCACCTACCAGGGCGAGCGCATTGAAAAGAACGTTCGGGAGCTTGCCGAATCGGTGTCCAGCCCGCTCGTGACCGAGTGCAACGTGCGCTCAGACGAGGACGTCGCGCGGGTCTTCCGCGAGGTGGGCGAGGCGTTCGACGGCAGTCTGGACCTGCTCGTGCACTCGGTTGCTTTCGCGGCGGCCGAAGACCTCGAGGGTCGCTTCACGGACACGCCTCGTGACCGCTTCTGGCTGGCTCTCGACGTGAGCGCATACTCCCTGGTCTCGTGCGCGCGTGCCGCCGAGCCGCTGATGGAGGCGCGCGGCGGCGGCTCGATCCTGACGATGACGTACCTCGGCGGCGAACGGGCGGTCCCGCACTACAACGTGATGGGCGTCGCGAAGGCGACGCTCGATTCGTCGATGCGCTATCTCGCCTGGGATCTCGGCGCGAAGAACATTCGTGTGAACGCCATCTCGGCCGGCCCGGTGCGAACCCTCTCTGCGCGGTCGATCGCAGGCTTCCCGACGATGGAGGCAATCGTCGAGGAGCGCTCACCCCTCCACCGTCATGTCGACGCCGACGACGTGGGGGCGGCAGCGGCCTATCTGCTCTCGGACGACGCGAAGAACGTCACGGGGACGACGTTGTACGTGGACTCGGGTTACCACGCGATGGGAATGTAGAGCGGCCCGCTCGGCGAGGTCTATGCCCAACGGGGCTTTGGGTGTGGAGACCCGGAGAGTGTCCTTCACCCACCGCGCTCGCCTGACCAGCGTTCGGGAATGTCCCCGGCCGCGAGGAACAGCGTCAGAAGCCAGCGCCACCAGCCGTGAGGGGAAGCTCTCGCCGGGGCCAGTTCAGGAATGTCGCCCGAGCGCGCCTGCGATCCGCAACTTCGGCAAGATCCGGGCAATGCGTGTGACTCGGGCATCGGAGGGAGGCTTCCGGTAGTGGGCGAGCTGACGAACCACTTGCGGGCCTTCCTCGGCGAACGGCGTTACGCAGTGCTCGCGACCCACGATCCGGACGGCGGCATCCACCTTACGCCGATCTGGTTCCTCTTCGCGGACGACCGCTTCTACTTCGCGTCGTCGTCCGGAAGCCGGAAGGTGAAGAACGTCGAGCGGAGCCTTTCGACCTCGGTCGTGGTCGATGCACGCGAGCCGGGACGGGAGCGATGGGTCTCGGCGTCGGGCACGGTTGAGATCCTGCGCGACGGCGATGCGCAGTCGATCAACGCGCGCATTAGGCGCCGCTATCTCGCGCCAAGAGCGCTCGACGGCCCGATCGACGCCGCGCTCCGCGCGTCGGATGACGTCACGCTCAGGCTGACGCCGACGGCGTGGCGATCGTGGACGGCGCCGATCGTGGACTCGCCCGAGCGGTGCTTCCTGCCGGTGGACGTCTAGAGTCGATCGTCTCATCGAGGCGGACGGCGGGCAAGATCTGTTCGGCAACACACGCCGCCGGGAGCGGTGAGTCAAGCACTCTGGCGGAACACCGTCGACGACCGGAGGTGAAACGATGGACGTACAGTTCCTCGCAAGCATCGCGCCGATAGTTCGTGACGACGTGGCGGCGCGTGACTTCTACCAGGGCGCGCTCGGCCTGAGCTTTGAGGGAGGCGAGGCCGACTACAAGTTCACGGAACGACTTCCTGGTGCCAAGCATTTCGGCCTGTGGCCGCTTGGGGAGGCAGCCATGGCGTGCTTCGGCACGGCGGATTGGCCCGATGACGTCCCAGTCCCACAGGCGAGCATCGAGTTCGAGGTGTCGGATGTGCCGGACGCGGCCGCAGAGCTGACCGGGAAGGGCTATCGGCTGATTCACGACCCGAAAACCGAGCCGTGGGGGCAGATCACGGCACGCTTGCTGAGTCCCGAGGGCCTCTTGGTCGCAGTCTGCTACACGCCAGCCTTCCACGAGGAAGCACCCAACTAGGACTCAGACGGAGGTGGAGCAACCGTCGACTGGGCCGGCGCGACCGATAGCCAGGGCCATTGCGCCGCAGGAGGGACGCGGCGCCGATGATTTGCGGATCGTCTGTCAGTCTCAGTTGTGAGAGATCGGTCCGGTATGTCGAGCGGGAGGATTTGTGATGGAGTCG
>Ga0207708_10000065_pt1 | contig 85174 bp, 86 predicted proteins | sample KBSK5101metaG_FD_184340 | JGI IMG/M metagenome (GOLD analysis project Ga0207708, IMG submission 184340) | Corn, switchgrass and miscanthus rhizosphere microbial communities from Kellogg Biological Station, Michigan, USA - KBS K5-10-1 metaG... | ecosystem: Host-associated > Plants > Roots >...
AGTCCTAGCTTCCCAAGCTAGTTGTCGTGGGTTCAAATCCCATCGCCCGCTCCAACCCCTTTACCTCCTGAATGTGAAGCCACGACAAGCCATGTGTGGCACACATCATCATCCCAGACTCCTGAAATCTCCCATATTGGATAGCAAGAAAGGATGAGTCATGACGAAACTCTCATGGGTTGTTATGTTGGCAACCACGTTCGCCGGCAGCCTGATCGGCGGAATTCTGGCCGAACGGCTATTCGTCGCCGGGGTCGTCCACGCACAGAAGGCGAATGGTGTGCATGCCGAAGAATTTCTGTTGCTGGATCAAACGGGGAAAGCCCGTGCGGGTTTGGGGTTGGACTCCAACGGGGAAGTCGGTCTGGTCTTGACCAGCCGAGACGGCAATCGAACCCTGGCCTTCTCTCCAGACGGGCCGGTGGCGGCCAAGCTCAGTGATCGTTCGGGGCGAATTTTGTGGTCGGCGCCGTAAGAAGGCGATTAGACAGCCTTCCGGACCTTACCGCTTCGGAGGCAACGGGTGCAGACTCGGATGCGTCTCGTCGATCCCTCGACCACGGCGCGCACACGCTGGAGGTTGGGATTGAAGGTTCGCTTCGTCTTGTTATTGGCGTGACTGACGTTATGTCCTGACTGATGTTTCTTGGCGCAGATGTCACATACGAATGCCACGGCGTACTCCTTCACTCAGAAAGTTCTGACGGTGCAATTGCAGCGTGACTGTATCATAGGGAATTTGGTGATGACAAGTGCCGCAAGGTCAGCTCAGTCGAGCTGATCAGCGGCGTCCCTGGCGAGTGACCAGCGGCACCGGCGCAGCGGGTCTGGCTAGTATCTGTCCCACCACGGCGGGCACGCTAATATCGAAGGTCGGATCTCCTCCATCATCCAATCGATCTCTTCCGACGCTATAGAGTTTGTGTTGGGTAGGACTCCACAACATTGGCAGGCCCGTAAAAGGATCAAAGTATTGAGAGCCGACTTCTGCGAGCCTGGTCGGCACAGCGGTTTGCGCGCTTGGGTGCCGAAGCTGAATCTGTAGCGAGGCCAGACGCAGCCGCGTGTCGGTTTCGACCAGTTGAGCGTGGAAGATCTCCCAGCCGGGCTCGACCGGACGTGATTTCAGGACACCATCGAACAAACCGCGATGAAGCGTTCCCACCACTTCCTGCATGCCGGGTAAATAGTTCACGTGGTTCTCGGAAGCCTTAATGATGGCCTCGTAATAGGCTGCGTAGGCACCGGCCGCTTGCCCCCACTGGAAACTACCCGTTGCTGGACGAGTGGGCGGATGAATGATGCTGTCGAACGCGTTGGTAGGAAGATGCCCCGTTCGACTCAGCCAGTCCTCATAGAGGCGGCGTCGTACACTCTCAGGTCCGAGGCCTGCCGATCCTTCCTTCATGGCCAACACCACTTGGTGCCGGATGGGCCAGCGCAGGGAATATTCCGGAACGGACAGTGGTAGGGTGAGTTGAAGTCCCATCGTCAGGATCGTCTTGTCCACCGTGGGTTTGGCCAGCATCCGTGACAGCAATTGCAAATCATCGTTGATTACGACCTGGGCGAGGACTTTCGTGCTGATGGTTTTGGCTTCACGAAGCACGGTGCGCCACAAGTGAAAGTCTTTGTGGAGCCGCTCCACGCCTTCCATCGGGCTGCTGGCAAAGCCTTCCGCGACATACAAACGGTGAACGGCCAGGATATCCGTTCCCAGCGTCGTGGCTCGGCGCCCGAATCCCCAATCATCGAACGGCATGCCGATCCAGTGGTCATAGCGCAAGAGAAGCATACGGTATTGGGCTGTTGCGGCGTGGAACGGCGCATCTTTTTTTCGAAACTCGGCGAGCGGGTCGTCGGCGTCCCAGGAGGAAGCGGTCGCTTCGAGCGTCAGCGTGTAAACGAGATCGGCCCTGGTTGCTCTTCGCTCAGGAATTTCCGAGCGCCGTGCGTCCTCGGTTTCGTCTACCCAAATTTCATAGCCTGTTTTGGCAGGATCCAACGAAGACGCCGCCGTCAGCCCGAAGAGGTAGAAGTACCCGTTGCGATAAGGGTTCTCGATCGATCGTTGAGGTGGCTCGACCAGATGGCTGAACTCGGCCTCCGTCGCACGGTCTGCTGAGGAAAAGAACATCCCTCCGAACTGGAAGGCCGCCCACAGAAGGATTGCTGCAATGGCAAGGTGCTTCATGGGTAATACGTAGAATCAACCGGCGTCCTCCCACACATTACCTGTGTAGAGACGCCCCCAAGTTGATATCCCTTACACACAATCACGCAAACGCCGTGCCGTTGCGGAAACTGGAAAGTCGTGATGTTTCCGACAGTTGTTCGCGGCCGTTGGCCAGCCATCGCTGCCGGACATGGATGTCCGCACATTAATGAACTTGACAGGAATTGACCCTGTCTCCTAGAGTGCCACCTCATATTAATGATTTCCGGGGAAGGGAAGAGGGTGCGAATCCCTCGCGGTCCCGCCGCTGTGAATGGGGACGAAACCCGCGAACGCCACTGTCCGGTTTGACGGATGGGAAGGCACGGGGAGTAGGACGAACCATGAGCCAGAAGACCTACCCAGATAATTGACCATCGTTCCCTCGAGGGCTGGGGAACCGGCGAGGATGAGAAGCGGGTGCAATCCTCAGGGTCTGTCTAGGCCTTGAGGATTTTTTATTTGCATCGCTCAAACATGACAATAGGCCGATCGTGCAGGGTGCTACTAGGAGCGCTGCTGCTACTGGCCGCTTGGCCAGGGCTCGCGTTCAGTGGCGACGAGACCTCACACATGAAGCGAAGACAGCAGGGCATTCTCACGGGTATGCCCTTCATGGCAAACATTACGGTTCGCACCTTTGTCGATGATGCAGGAAGAAAGCTCTATGTTGCCAAGCCGCCGACGCGCGTGGTGTCATTAGCGCCGAGCATAACGGAAATGTTGTTCGCACTGGGACTCGATGAAGAGATTGTTGGCGTCACAGAATTTTGCAACTACCCCGCCGCCGCACTAAAAAAACCGAAGGTAGGCTATGCTCGCCCCAGTCTCGAGTCCTTGGTCGCGCTTCGGCCAGACCTGATTGTCGCTCCGCAAGAATTTCTCCGGGCCGATACCATCGCAAAATTGGATGAATTGAAGATCCCGGTGTTCTTGTTGGAGGCAAAGTCGGTGGAGGATATCCTGATCCAAATCCAAAGCCTCGGGAAGATGTTCAACCGAACGTCACTGTCTGACGCCGTTACCGGTTCCATGCGAGCCCGAATGGCTGAAGTGACCAGACGCATCGCCGCGTCGCCAAAAAAACGTGTGCTCTACGTTCTCAATAGCCACCCGCTCATCACCGTCGGTCCCGGAAGCTACATTCATCAAATGATCGGCTTGGCTGGTGGAATCAACATTGCCGCCGACAGTGGGTCTGCCTATCCCAAACTCAGCCTCGAAACGGTGCTACAAGAGGATCCTGAGGTTCTCATTTTTCCTGTTGGCTCCATGGAGAGTATTCCCAAGAATGAACAGCAAGAATGGAATCGATGGGGCAATTTGTCAGCCGTTCGAGATGGACGACTCCGCGATGTGTCTTCGGATGCTCTCAATCGGCCGGGTCCTCGGGTGGTTGAAGGATTGGAGCATCTGGCTCGCGCGATTCATCCGGACGCCTATCTCTCGGACACAACATCCCAGCGCCAATGATGCGAACGAGTCGTCCTCCCAGTACCCCTCCGGCCGGTATGCTTGCGCCATCGACCGAGTCGTCGCGTACGTCCCCTCGTCCAGTCGATGAGCAGTTGTTTCACCAATCGACGCTGACAGCTGCACGTTGGACGAAGGTCATCGGACTCCTCCTTATTACCGCCATCGTCTCAGCGTTCGTGTGTCTCCAATTTGGCGCGGCCTACATAGGACTCCCTCAAATCTTCCATGTCCTTTTTCAGGGGGTCGCTGGAAGCGGCGAGCTCGACACGACCGCCACGATTCTCTTACATGTGCGTTTGCCGAGAGTCTTCCTTGGATTTCTCATCGGCTGCTGTCTGGCATCCGTCGGAGTCGCGTTACAGGCCTTACTCAGAAATCCTCTGGCAGACCCATACCTCCTCGGCGTGTCCAGCGGGGCAGCGCTTGGCGTCTCGGTCGCTGTATTGGCCGGTGTGGGTACGACGATGTTGGCAGCGTCCGTCTTACCCATTTGTGGGTTTCTCGGAAGCCTGGCAGCTCTGCTCGTGATTTATCGATTGGCAGCCAGTTACGACCGGCTCCCGGTCCACAGCTTGTTGTTGGCAGGCGTGATCCTCAACGCCATCTTTTCGGCGCTGATCATGTTTGTGACATCGATCATGGATCCAAATCGTTCTTTCGGCATGATGACCTGGTTGATGGGTTCGCTGACGGCGCCCACGTATCCTGGATTGCTGGTGTTCTCGTTGTACCTCGTCGTTGGGCTCACGTTGCTGTTGAGGCAGGTCAGGGTATTGAACATCATGGCATTTGGGGAGGAATCTGCGCGGTCACTTGGGATCGATACTGAACGGACCAAGAAATACATTTTCCTCGTGTCGGCATTGATGACCGGAGCGGTCGTCTCGGTCAGCGGCATGATCGGCTTCATCGGTATGGTCGTTCCGCACGCCGTGCGCCTGATCTTCGGAGCCGACCATCGTCTACTCCTGCCTGCGGCTGCATTGGTCGGCGGTGCATTTTTGATGATCGCTGATACGTTCGCGAGGACGTTTGTTTCGCCATCTGAACTTCCCGTTGGCATCATGACGGCGTTGGCAGGCGGCCCATTTTTCATCTATCTACTCGTCTGGCGGAAGGATCAAATGTCGTGACCATGGTTACGCAGGATCGCAGTCAATCCGCCTATGATGTTCAAGGGCTGAATTTTCGATATGGGACCGGCTCATCCTCAGATAAGGCGCCGTGGGTTCTCCAAGGCATTAACTTCTGCGTGCAACCAGGAGAGATGTTGGGCATCGTCGGTCCCAACGGCTCTGGAAAGACGTCGCTGCTGAAGTTGCTCGCGAAGGTGACTGCTCTCCAACACGGTTCGATTGCGCTGTTTGGGAAACCCCTTTCTCACTTGCGTCAGGAGGTGGTTGCGCGGAGCGTCGCATTTGTTCCACAAGATACGTACCAGGCGTTTCCTTTCAGTGTAGCCGAGACGGTTCTGATGGGTCGATTCCCTCATCGCCATCGAAAAATCTGGGATCTGGGATTTGGCTGGGATACTTCTGAAGATCGTGCCATCGCGCAACGGGCGATGATGACAATGGACGTGTGGCACATCGCCGGACGCTCAGTCACCGGACTTTCCGGAGGGGAGCGCCAGCGTGTGGTCATCGCTCGGGCCCTTGCACAGAATCCTGAAATACTTTTGCTCGATGAGCCGACCGCTTTCCTGGATCTTCAGCATCACATTGAGATTTGTTCGGTCCTGCACAGACTCAAGCTTGAGCGTCAACTGACCATCGTCGTCGTCTCGCATGATTTAAACTTAGCGAGTGAGTATTGTGACCGAGTTCTTCTGTTGGATCAGGGGCGGGTGTTTCGTCTTGGGAGTCCCGAAGATGTCATCCAGCCAGAGATATTGAGAACAGTGTACCGGTGCCACGTCCTTGTGGACAAACATCCGATGTCCGGTTTGCCTCGGGTGACCTTGCCAAGCCGAAACCACCAGTCTGGTGGTCCGTAGGGGGCTTTCGCATTCCACGTCACAGCTCGAGACGGCAACCAACGGTGCGTCGGGCATGGAGTCGAACGATAGCTAAGGAGGAGGCGAGGTGATTCACGGAGCAGATTGGAAATGAAACCAGGGAAAATTGCGCTTCTCCATCTCGCGATGGTTCCAGGCGATATCGATCGCAACAAACAGGTGATCGTTGAAGCCGTCAAACACGCTGCTGCTGTCGGGGCACAGTGGATCATCACTCCAGAGCTCGCCATATCCGGACTGCAGTTTGCTCAGGTGATCGGCACCGACTGGATCCGGCCGCAGCCAGACGCATGGATGCAGGAGTTTTGCCGGCTCGTGAAAAGCTTGAAGCGGACGGTCTTTCTTTGCTGTCCAGAGCGTGAATTACACAAACTGTACAACTCTGTCTTCGTCATTAGTCCGGACGGTGCAATCATCGGCAAACATCGGAAAATTCATGTCGCGAGTGATTCGCTGTCTTGGTCGAGTCCGGGAGACTCGCTCGTTCCAGTTCACTGCGATGGAATAAGCGTCGGCATGTTGATTTGCAGTGATATGTACACTGCGAATATCGCAGGGACGTTACAGGCCAAGGGGGCCCAACTGCTCATTTCGCCGGCGTCATGGGGACCTGGAATCCATGGTCCGAATGGCGAATGGGAGGCACGATCCAAAGAGACAGGGCTTCCTGTCATCGTGTGTAACAGGACGGGGGCTGAGCGGACACTTGATTTTTGGAAAGCGCCAAGTCTGGTGCTGAAGAAGGGGGAACGCCTCCTGTCACATACATCCGACCGGACTGCCGTTCTGACCTTTGACTGGGATTTTGGCACCATGCTGCCGCTATCTACCGTGTACCGGGCATCCTATATCCGAGGATGACTGCGGTGCAGGAAGGGATGTCGCCCCTCTTCCTGAGACCGAAGCATTCGGGCGCATCACATGTATCGCGGGGGATTATTACAGGATAGCCGTCAGCGCCGGGGAAGATGGTGCAAAGCCATCACGGTGCCGCCACTGTAAGCGGGGAGTGACCTGCCGTTATGCCACTGTGGATCTCGCTCCACGGGAAGGCGCAGGGACACGACGAGCCGCGAGTCAGGAGACCCGACTGACGGGACCATCAACACCCTTCGAGTCAAAGGGAGGTTTCTATGTCGTGGAGTCGTTCGTGTCCTGTGCGCGGTGTGCTGGTGTCCGCGCTGTGCTTCCTGCTTCCTCTTCAACCCGCATCAGCCGAAGAAGTGGCGATGGCCGATCAGCCGGACGTGATCGAGACTCCTGAAGTCGTCGTGAGTGCGACGAAGACTCCCATTCCAGTGAAGGAAGTCACCAGCGCAGTGGAAGTCATTACTGGCGAGCAGATGCAGCAACGGAAGGTGAGAACGGTCGCCGAGGCACTGCGCTTGGCACAAGGACTTGCCGTGTTCCAAAGTGGAGGGCCGGGCACGCTCGTCGACGTGCGGATGCGGGGAGGGACGCCTGAGCAGACACTCGTCTTGATCGACGGGGCCATTGTGAACAGTGCCACGCTCGGGTCGTACGACTTTGCGAATTTGACGAGCGATAATATCGAACGGATCGAAATCCTCAGAGGGAGCCAGGGCATGATGTGGGGATCAGATGCGATGGGTGGTGTGATTAACATCACCACAAAGCGAGGACGCGACACTCCGAAGATCGCTGCCTTTGCGGAGTATGGTTCTTTCACGACAATTCGGGAAGGTGCCACGGTCTCAGGAAAAAAGGGAGCGTTCGACGTCGCTGCGGCGCTCACCCGATGGGACACGTCGAGCTTCTCGGCCATCAACTATCGGCGAGGCGCAAGCGAACGGGATGGATTTCACAACTGGCAAGGGTCCGTCAGGCTCGGCGTTGACCTCCCCAAGGACGGACGGCTGGAGTTTAATTTTCGATGGATGAACGGCATCACGAATTTTGACGGGTTTGCGTTTAATCCGGCTACCTTTACTTCAGATCCGGCTGACGTGTTGGGCGCCAAATCCACAAGTCAGCAGTACGTCTATTCGGGCAGCTACCTCCAACCTCTTACGAATTGGTGGTCGCAAAAGCTGACCTTGGCGCGCGCGACGGAGAGTCTTACCTCCTATCTGGGTAGTTTTCAGCGTAATCTCGTGACGGGTGTCGAGGATGTCCCCTTTCAAACGGCCTCAGAAATCAACACGACGAGTAATCGTATCGAATGGCAGCACGATTTTCAGATAGCCAAGCCCCTGGCGCTGACGGCCGGTTATCAATTCCGTGAACAACTCGGAGAGAATCTGGATACGCTCACCGGTGCCACGACCATACCCACCAAGATCGTCAGCAGCAACGCAGGATTTGCCGAAGCCAAACTCAATCTTTGGGACCGGCTGTTCGGAACGGCGGGCATTCGGCAGGATGAATATAATACCTTCGGCAGTGCCACGACGTATCGTGTGACGGGCGGATATCTTCACAAAGAGACCGGCACCAAGCTGCGAGGGAGCTACGGGACCGGCTTCCGGGCACCGACCATCAATCAACTCTATTTCCCTGGGTTCGGCAATCCCAATTTGAAGCCGGAAAAAAGCAAAGGGCTGGATATTGCACTCGAACAATCTTTGCTCAATGATCGCGTATTTCTCAGTGTCGGGTACTTCTGGACACGGTATCAAAATCTCATTCTCTCGGTGTTCGATCCCGTAGGGTGTGCCTCCATCCCAGACACCCAGGGGTTCTGCGCGCAGAATATCGGCTCTTCAATGGCGGAGGGAATCGAAGCCAATGCAAAGGTCCAGCTTGTTCGCGACCGGCCATGGATCAAGAGTTTGGACATACAGTTTCAATACACCCACACGAGCACGAGAAACGAAACGGACAATGCCAACACACGCCTGCCCAAATGGCCTCTCAATCAATGGTCAGCCATACTCAGCTACCAGCCTATCGAAGCGGTGCGTGCGAATTTGGAAGGTCGATTCGTGGGGCAGAGGTTCAACGATACCAGCAATGATGAGTCGCTTCCGCACTTCTATGTGTGGAATGCCTCTTTTACATACGATCTGAACAGGACGGTTCAAGTGTATGGACGTGCCGACAACATTTTCAACCGAAAGTATGAAGAAGTGCTGTTCTTCGGAACCCCCATCCAATCGGTCTTCGGGGGAGTAAGAGTCAATTTTGACATGCCCTTATGACATCCAATAAACCGTATTCACGAATACTCATTTCCGGCACCCACAGTGGTGTTGGCAAGACGACGGTGACATTGGCGCTGATGGCGGCCCTGAGACGCCGTGGCCGCCGCGTGCAAGGCTTCAAGGCGGGACCGGATTTTATCGACCCCAGTCATCACGCGGCGATCACCGGTCGGCCTTCACGCAATCTCGATTCCTGGATGTTGGGAGAGGCGTGTAATCGCGGCATCTTCACACGGGCAGCGGCCGATGCTGATCTCTCCATTATAGAGGGGATGATGGGGCTGTTTGATGGCAGCTCCGCGATCAATGAACGAGGGAGCACAGCCGAACTTGCGAAGCAGTTGCAGGTTCCGGTCTTGCTCGTGGTCGATGCGAGCGCGATGGCCCGCTCGGCCGCCGCGATGATATCGGGCTATGCGAAATTTGATTCCGCGCTGCAGGTCGCTGGGGTCTTATTCAATCGTGTTGGCACCGATGGGCATTATCGACTGTTGAAGGAGGCGGTCGAGGCAGAGACAGACGTGAGCGTCGTCGGCTATCTCCGGCCAGATCCATCCGTCACCATACAAGATCGACACCTTGGTCTGGTCATGGCCGTCGAGCACAAGTCGGCGGAGTTGTACGATCAACTGGCAAGAACTGCCATGGACACCATCGACTTGGACCTCATTGAGTCCTTGGCTCGGTCGGCCGGAAGGTTTTCGTCAACTCTCGAGGCTCTTGCTTCACTCAATGGTGGGGAGAGGCACGTTCGTGTCGGCGTGGCCGATGATCCCGCGTTTTGCTTCTACTACCCGGAGAATCTTGACTTGTTGAGAATCGAAGGTGCCGAACTGGTGAAGTTCTCACCGATGAACGATCAGGCCTTGCCGAGCGTCGATATGCTGTACTTGGGAGGCGGCTATCCGGAGCTGCACGGTGACAAACTTGCTCGAAACGTGACCATGCGACGAGCGGTTCGCTCGTTCGCAGAACGGGGAGGAGTCATCTACGCGGAGTGCGGAGGCATGATGTACCTCACAGAGGCGATCAGAGACTTCGATGGCCATTCGCATGAAATGGTCGGACTGTTTCCAGCTGAAGCAGTGATGCAGAAATCCTCGGTGACGTTGGGCTATCGGACAATGACCTGCTCACGAGATTGTGTGCTTGGTAGACAAGGGCTGACGGCCAGAGGGCACGAGTTCCATCATTCGACGTTGACACCACGAGGCTCTCTCCAATATGCCTGTAAATTGGATGATGCGCGGGGGCAATTAACCGGAGAGGATGGTCTCATGAGGGGCAATGTTCTCGCCCTCTATACGCATCTGCATTTTGCGAGTCAGCCACAGATTGCCAAGGGCTTGCTCGCGGCAGCACGTCGGTCCAGTCCGCTTCTGGATGGCGGGCTGGTGTGACACCAACGCAACATGTCGTCATCACGGGTCGAGGCGGCCACGGGCTCATGGCTGAAGACGCCGACCTCGTCACCGAGATGACGCAAGCAACGCTTCCATATCGGAAAGGCGTCAAGGCGCAGCCGGGAGTCGAGTGTTGAGAGGGCCAGTGAAGAAGATCTGCGAGAATTGCGGGCAAGTATTCGAGTGCGGTGGATATCAATGCTGGTGTGGAAGGCTCGGCATTTCTCAGGAGCAGATGGATTGGATCGAAAGGTCGTTTCACGATTGTTTGTGTCCGCTCTGTCTTCAGCAGGTGGTCGACAGGAAGCTCGGCCCTCTCTCTGTCACGAAACCGCAATAAGGGGGAACGGTGCGAATTACCAAGGTGTACACGAGAACCGGTGACGAGGGTCAGACGCGGCTGGCCGGGGGACAGCAGGTTTCCAAAGACAGTCTTCGCGTCGAGGCGTACGGCACGGTGGATGAATTGAATGCCTCCGTCGGCCTGGTGAGGGCGATGAACGGAGAGGCTGGTCGCGCGTCCGCCAAGCAGTTGGAGCAGGATCTTCGATGGGTCCAGAACAAGCTGTTTGATCTCGGCAGCATCCTGGCGACCACGCCAGGACAGGTCTTCAAGAACATGCCGACGATCAAGGCGCAGGATGCCACTCGGCTCGAGCGCATGATCGATCGATGTCAAAAAGACTTGGCGCCGCTCAAAGAGTTCATTCTGCCAGGTGGCGGCAAAGTGGCGGCGACGCTGCACCAGGCGAGGACCATCTGCCGTCGGGCCGAACGGATCTGCGTTCGTTTGGCCAGGGAAGAACCGCTCGATGGGCAGATCATCAAATTTGTGAATCGCCTGAGCGATGCGCTCTTTGTCTGGGCTCGATGGGTGGCCAAGACACAAGGGGAACCGGAATTTCTGTGGGAACGTGAAACCGACCGCGCGGACGAGGCGAAATAGGAATATGCCGGCGCGAACGATCATGATTCAAGGCACCGCCTCTCATGTCGGAAAGTCCGTCCTCACGGCGGCCTTGTGCCGGTCGTTTTTCCGTCGCGGCCTTCGTGTCGCACCCTTCAAGGCGCAGAACATGTCCAACAATTCCTTCGTCACGCCGGACGGCAAAGAAATCGGCCGGGCACAGGCCGTCCAAGCCGCCGCCTGCCGGCTGCCTCCGCGAGCCGACTTCAATCCGATCCTGATCAAGCCCGAATCTCACACGACAGCGCAGCTCGTCGTCGGAGGCGAGGTGGTCGGAGCCTTGTGTGCGAAGGATTTTGGTCGCGTGCGGCGTGAGTATTGGAGCGCGGCGCAGGAGGCTTTTCAACGGCTGTCCCAGGCCTTCGATGTCGTGGTGCTCGAGGGCGCCGGGAGTCCGGCTGAAGTCAACCTGCGACACTGCGACGTCGTCAACATGCAGATGGCCCGCTATGCCTCGGCGCCGGTACTGCTCGTCGGTGACATTGAGCGAGGAGGCGTATTCGCCTCGCTTGTAGGGACCTGGACTTTGCTCGACGAAGCCGATCGTCGGCATGTGAAGGCGTTCGCCATCAATAAATTTAGGGGCGAGGCGACCCTGCTTGACGATGGAGTCGAACGAGTGTCCCGTGAAACGGGATTGCCCTGCGCCGGCGTGCTTCCGCACTGGGGCGACTTGGATATGCCAGAAGAGGATGCCTTGGGATGGAATGGTTCGCAGCGGCGAACGCCGGAGAGAGCCGATCGCGTCGTCATCGGGATCGCCGATGTGCCCGGCATTTCCAACTTCACGGACTTCGAGCCGTTGACGGGAGAGCCTGATGTCGAAGTGGTTCGACTCAGTGAAGCGACGGACTGTCCATTGGATGCCGTCATCTTTCCAGGATCGAAGCAGACAATCCAGGCCTTGCGCTTCGTGCGTGAGCGTGGTCTCGATCGGCTTGCGCATCGCGTATTGGCTGCAGGCGGAACGGTGGGCGGCATTTGCGGCGGCTATCAACTGATGGGAAGGGTCATTCGAGATCCTGAACGTCTAGAATCATCTCATGAAGCCGTGGACGGCCTCGGGATGCTTCCAGCCGAGACGACCTTTGCCGTTCCTAAGATTGTCGAACAGGCGTCAGGCCGGCATGCGGAGAGCGGATGTTCGGTTGTAGGCTATCAGGTACGAATGGGACGGACCGCCGTTCCCTCGGAGGCCCAGCCGTTCCTTGAGCTGACGGTGAATCATGGCTTGCAGCACTGCACCGAGGGGATGAGCCTTCACGGCGGCCGGCTCTTTGGAACCTCTCTCCATGGGCTCTTCGATCAGGCGCTCTTCCGCCGCTGGTGGGTCAACCGCTTGAGGGCGTCAAAAGGATGGACGGGGCTTCCCGAGACCCAGCAGCCTTCGCTCGATACCAGACTGGACCACTTGGCCGATTTTGTGGAACGGCACCTCGACGTATCCCTGATTGACCGGCTTCTCGAGGACGGAGTCTAAGCGATGGCTTCCCGACGCAGGCGGTCGCATCTGGTGTTCATTGTTGGTGGCGCGTCGTCGGGGAAGAGCGAGGCTGCGCTGCGACTGGCCGCCAAGGGAATCGACAAGACAGCGCCGCGTGTCTTTGTGGCGACCGGTGAAGGGCTGGACGAAGAAATGACGATGAAGATCGCTCGGCACCGGCAGTCGAGATCATCGCAGTGGGTGACGGCCGAGGTGCCGCTCGACCTGAGCACGTGGTTCAAGGAACACAGTCGGCACTATCGCGTCATCTTGGTCGATTGTCTGACCATGTGGCTGTCGAATCACATTGAGCGAGGGACGAAGGAACGTGAAATCCTGGAGGAGACAAGGGCATTGCTCCGGCTGATCCGACGAATCGGCGGACGGGTCGTGCTGGTGTCGAATGAATTGGGCATGGGCTTGGTTCCGCCTGGCGCCGCATCGCGCCGCTTCCGGGAATTGGCCGGCGAAGTCAATCGTCTCGTCGCCCAAGAGGCGGATGACACCTATTTCGTCGTGAGTGGATTGCTCATTCCCTTGAGAAAAGAGGCGCTATGAACCTGACCGACGTGTTAGAGCAGATAGGAGACACCGATGCAACTGTGGCGGCAGAGACGCAGCGACGGCTTGACCGGCTGACCAAACCTCAAGGCAGTTTAGGCCGCCTTGAAGAATTAGCCGTCCAATACTGCGCGATCACCGGGGAACGCAAGCCCGCCGTGCCTCGGGCCATGGTGGTGACCTTTGCTGCTGATCACGGTGTGGTGGAAGAAGGCGTCAGCGCCTATCCTCGGGACGTGACGGCGCAGATGGTGTTGAATTTTCTTCGAGGCGGCGCAGGGGTCAATGTCCTGGCCCGCCACGTCGATGTCGAAGTCCGTGTTGTCGACATCGGGGTGGCCCATGACTTCGGGCCCATCGCCGGACTCATGCATCGCAAGTTAATGAGGGGCACTCGAAACATGCTTCACGCTCCCGCGATGGATCGAACTACGGCCGAAGAAGCAGTCATGACCGGCATCGAGATTGCCAGCGATGCGGCGCATCAAGGCGTCGGGTTGATCGGGACTGGTGATATGGGCATCGGAAACACCACCGCAAGTGCGGCGATTGCGGCGGTCATGACCGGAGAGGCGGTGAAGGGCGTGACCGGCTCGGGTACTGGAATTGACGAGCATGGCTTCGCGCGCAAGGTGTCCGTGATCGAGCAGGCGCTGGCCTGCCACCAGCCGAATGCGCACGATCCCTTAGATGTGCTCTCGAAAGTCGGCGGCCTTGAGATTGCCGGAATCACCGGCGTCATCTTGGGCAGCGCCGCAGCGCGCATGCCCGTCGTGCTGGATGGATTCATCGCCGGAGCTGCCGCGGCGATCGCGGTTGGGCTGCAGCCGCGCTGTCGGCCATACATGATTGCCTCTCACCGGTCCGTTGAACGGGGCCATCGGGTGCTTCTCGAAAGACTGCAATTGAAGCCGCTCTTCGATCTCGATCTGCGATTGGGAGAGGGGACAGGGGCCTGTCTGGGAATTGGACTCGTCCAAGCCGCGATCAAGATCCTGACGGAAATGGCGACGTTCGGTGAGGCCGGTGTTTCGGGACGAAACGCGTGACGACCCATCTGAAACCATTGATTTGTGCCTGGCAATTTCTGACGGCGGTGCCTGTGAGCCGGGATTTCCATGATCCGGCTCCTGATGAATTGGCCGGGTCGATGTTGTGGTATCCCTTTGTGGGCATTCTTCTGGGGGGGCTCCTTGCGATGACGGATGTGTTCCTGGCGCGATGGCTGCCGCGTGAAGCGGTTGCCGCGCTGCTCATTCTTGTGCTGGTCGCCATGACCCGTGGACTCCATCAGGACGGGCTGGCGGACACGCTGGACGGCTTGGCCGGAGGACGCACCGCTTCCGATCGCCTGTCCATTATGAGGGATCCCCGCATTGGAGCCATTGGGGCGACCGGCCTCTTTCTCTCATTGATCCTGCGCTACGGCGCGCTCGTGTCTTTACCGGAGGCGCTGAGGCTTCCTGTTCTCTTATGTATGCCGGCCATCGGACGATGGGGTATGGTCGTCGGCGCCTATGGCGCCTCCTATGCACGGGCAGAGGGAGGCCTGGCTGCGCCGTTTCTTGCGCATCTCTCGGCGAGGCACGTCCTTGGTGCGACCATCGTGGTCCTGTGTCTGATGGTCTGGTCGTTCGGAGCCGCTCCCGCGCTGGTGGCCCTATTGTTCGGAGGTCTGTTCAGCCGGGTCGCCACGGCCTTCTACCGCCATTTTCTCGGCGGCATCACCGGCGATACGCTTGGCGCGACCAACGAGCTCATCGAAGTGAGCTTCGTTCTGTTTATGCCGTTGCTCGTGACGTGGTCATGACTGCCATGGAGGTTGTCGCGGCCTGCGCGCTCGATGCGGCGGTGGGCGATCCGCGGATCTTGCCTCACCCCGTGCGGTGGATGGGCAGCCTGTCAGCCTATGTGCATCAGTGGGTGCGCACTCGTGGGATGGGACCACGCTCGCTTCGCGCTGCCGGCACGTTCTTGGCGCTGGGTTTGCCGGCGATGGCATTCATGGTCGGCTGGATGTTGATTGCGGCTGGCATGGCAGTCCATGACTGGATCGGGCAGGGGATCGGGATTTGTCTGGCTTCGACGACGCTCGCCTGGAGAGACCTGGTTGATCATGTGCGCGCGGTGTCCGGGGCCTTGAAATCAGGATCGCTGGAACGTGCCAGGAACGCGGTCGGTTTGATCGTCGGCAGAGACACGCAGAACTTGTCCGAGGAAGAAGTGGTCAGAGCCGCAGTGGAAACGACTGCGGAAAGTGCATGCGACGGCGTCATCGCACCGTTGTTGTTTCTGGTCGTCGGGGGACCGTCGCTGGCGTTGGCCTACAAGGCCGTTTCGACCCTCGATTCGATGGTCGGACATCGTGACGAAGAGTATCGAGATTTCGGATGGGCCTCGGCGAGGCTTGATGACCTCGCCAATTGGATTCCGGCACGCATCACGGCCTGGTTGATTGCTGCCGCGGCTGGACTCGTACTCCTGAGTGCCAAATCGGCAAAGCGGAGCGGCGCCATTCTGCTGCGGGATGGGCATAAGCATCCCAGTCCAAACAGCGGAAGGCCTGAAGCGGCAATGGCCGGCGCATTGGGAGTTCAGCTTGGAGGCGTGAACTTTTACGGAGGCCGTCGTGCTGAACGGCCTGCGCTGGGGGATGCCGAGGCGCCCTTGTCAGCTAGGCACGTGGATCGTGCCGAACGCATCATGACCGCAGCCTATGTGATGGCCATCGTGGGAGTGGTGGGGGCTCTCTCGTGGTGAGTCCCTCGCCGGTGCACGGCGGCAACGTCCACGCCGCGGCGCGTGAATTGCGCAGGCCCATCGGGTCCATTCTTGATTTCAGCGCGAGCATCAATCCGTTGGGGCCCTCACCCAAGGCCGTCCGGGCTCTGATCGATGCGGCCCAGCTCGTTCAGCACTACCCCGATCCTGACTGCCATCGTCTCAAGTATGCGATCGAACGTCGATGGCACATTTCGCCCGACCGTATTGTCGTCGGAAACGGCTCGACCGAACTGATCGATGTCATGCCCCGCGCGCTGTCCATTCGCTCCGCCGTGATCGTCGGGCCGACGTATGCAGAATATGTCCGTGCCGTTCGTCATGCCGGCGGCCGAATCAGCATGGTGATGGCGAAGAAAGAAGAGGAGTACCGTCCTCCGCTCGAGCAGGTCCTACGTCGATTGTCGAGACAGCGACGAGCCCGGCCGGCGATCGATGCGGTCTTTATTTGTCATCCCAATAGTCCGACCGGCCGGCCCTGTCGGCTACAAGATCTTCATGCGCTCTTCGGCGCCGCGGAGCGGGCGGGAGCGTGGGTCGTCGTAGACGAGTCGTTCATCGAATACTGCGAGTCGTTGACCTGTCTTCCGGAACTGCCTTCCCATGGACGCCTCATCATCCTTCGAAGCTTTACCAAATTTTATGGGCTGCCCGGTCTGAGAATCGGCTACAGCGTATCCTCGCCACATGTCGCGGAGGTGTTGAGACGGTCTCTGCCGCCCTGGTCCGTCAATATGGTGGCGCAGCGGGCTGCGGAAGCAGCACTCGTGGACGATCGTCATGCAGGGCGCTGCCTCGCGTACGTCGGGAAGGAACGAGCGCGTGTGGCCATGCAGCTCTCCTCGCTGCACGGGCTGACGGTAATACCCTCTTCCGCCAATTTTCTTTTGATTGAACTGCCCCGGTCGTTTCGCGCACGTGCGATCACGGCGGAACTTCGCCGACGGGGCATGCTGATCCGCGACTGTTCGTCAACGCAAGGCTGTACCGCGGGTATGATTCGCATCGCGGTGCGCGCGAAGCACGACAACGATCGGCTTCTGGCCGCATTGGCCGGCTTAGTAGGGCGATAGCATGCGACACATGAAGGGGAGAAAGAGCCTCGACTATCGCATCCGTGGGGGAACGTTAGTCATCGAGTTGAAGCGCATGCATCGGATCATTTCGTCCGCTCCCCGAGGAGGAGGCATCCTCCGAGCGCGGTCCATTCTCAATCACCAAGTCCCGGCCAATCCCTCGACGCTCAAGCGTCAGGTCGCGAGGACATGGGGCGACCCGGCGCGGTATCTCGGCCGCTTGGCCGTACGGATGAAGGCCGCGATGCCGATGGTCGGACTCATGACGGCCGTCCCGATGAAGCAGCTTGTTGTGGACCGTGAGCAATCCGGGCCGGTCTGGATCGAATGTTTTTGTACCGTCGGTGTGACCAACGCGGTGCGTGCCGGAGAAGCCCTGCCAATCATACGGCGCATGGATGGCCGCCATGCCTCCGGCACGATCAATATCATCCTGGTCACGAACGCGACATTGACCATGACGGCCATGGTGGGCGCAGTGCAAGTGGCCACGGAAAGCAAGACCGGAACCTTGATCAAACACAAGGTCCCCAGCAGTGCACGCAAATCCTCGCTGGCCACGGGGACTGGGACCGACGCGGTCGTCATCGCGAGCAGCCTGGAGGGCCTCCATAGAGTACGCTACAGCGGAACACATACCGAGATCGGCGCAATGATCGGACGGCTCGTGACCCGTTGTGTTCAAGCAGGGCTCTCTCGTTCTGCCCGGTGGTATCAGACCCGCTCACGTCGGGCCGACCGCCCTCACGCGCCAGCCTGAGAGATCCCTTCTCTACCATTCCCTCTCCAGTGTTGAGCTCTGCCCCACACCAGCAAGGCCTGCATCGATGCGCCTGCTACACTTCTCGCCAGTTTCAATAAGGAACGGGACGATGAAAGGACGCATCGCCAAAGATGATTCAGCCCTCGAGTGGCCAATTTTTGCCCAAACGGCATCATTTTGTCGCAGCCTGAACAGTCATGTGACGAACGAGGATGAACGATGTTCCTGTGTAGAGTACGTAAATCTCTGAAAGGCCAAGTGTTTTGTGCTCGGTATTCACGTAACTGCCTCTCGAAGACTCATAAGCACAACCTTTGCAGAGTGGGGCGCAGGCTTCGAAAGGGATTTGTGTACGGCGAGAGACGCATGCAGCGCCTGCGAAAAAATAGTTATTGCTAGGTGATGAACGCGAAGGATGAGAAAAGGAACGAAGAATCCGATCAAGTGACATCACGAAGGAGGATGGGTATGAACGCGACATGGTGGAATTGGCGGATGGCGGGCGGGATTGCGGCGGTGGCTCTGCTGTGTCAGGCGAGCCCGGTGCGTGCGGGCAACGAGGCCGAAGTGGCGGAACACTTGATCGATCTCGTGAAGATCGGCCGTGGCGTCCTGTCGGAACAGATGGGAAACATCAACGATCCTTCAAAGGCCAACAAGGGTTTTACCGGCGACTATGTGGCCGGTCAGGTCATCGAGCGGTTCAAGAAGAAAACCAAAATCGATTTGAGAATTCCCAATGCCGTTCCTCAAGCACCTCTGTATCTCGCGTTGGTCGAGGCCGAAAAGGAAGTCGTGGATGAGTCGCAGCCGGTGATCAACCGCCCTGGCATTGGCTTCAAGGGTTTCATCCCCGCCGTCTTTGCCCGCAAGACCGGAGAAAACTTCTACAAGAAGACCGGTGTGAAGTTGAAATTGACCGGCATCGATTATCGCAACGTCAACAACCGGCCGGATGATTTCGAAGCCGAGGTGCTGCGGATGTTCAACGATCCGCGCCACCCCAAGGGCCAGACCTATGTCCGTAACACGGTGCTCGACGGGCGTCCGGTGCTGCGTATGATGGACCCGGAGTATGCGGCGGCGTCCTGTTTGTCCTGCCATGGCGCACCAAAGGGTGGAAAGGACATCACGGGCGGTCACAAAGAGGGGTGGAAGGAAGGGGATCTGGCCGGCGCGATCAGCGTCGTGCTGCCCCTGAAGTAATCGCGTCGTCACAGGTGTTGGGACATCATTCATAACCAGAACCAAGGAGAGCACCGATGAGCAAGATTGTTGTCGTAGACGATTCCTACGCCGAATTACAGGTCATTGAAGGAGTGTTGAAAGGCGCGAACCACACGGTGGTGTCCTTTCCCAATACCGAGAAGCTCGAGGACAAGGTGGTCGGTGAGAAGCCCGATCTGATTGTGATGGACGTCGTCATGCCTGGCCGCAACGGCTTCCAGGCCTGCCGTGACCTCAAGAACGACGACCGAACCAAGACCATCCCCATCATTCTTTGTACCTCCAAAGGCAACGAAAGCGACAAGTTCTGGGGTCAGCAACAGGGCGCCAATGCGCATATCGTCAAGCCGTTCAAGGGCGAAGAACTGCTCGCGGCAGTGAAACGGGTGTTGGGATAACCATCATGGCTGCTGAGCAGAGCGCAACCTCCCTCGCAACCCAGAATGCCAATACCCAGACTGGCGGTCAGGGCAAGGCTGCCCCGACGACGGGAACGGGAACGATGCGTGCTGCGATCGTCTCCTTGGGGGGCGAACAATTCACGATCGATCTACAGAATGTGCGGGAAGTGTTCGTGGTGGAATCCATCACGCCGGTCCCCGGCATGCCGGCCGGCTTGGTCGGCGTCACGAACCTCCGCGGATCGGTCGTGCCGTTGCTCGATTTGCGGCAGATGATCGGGCTCGCCGCTGAGAACGCCCTGAGGTATGCCGTCGTCGTCAAGCACGGCAACTGGCAAGTCGGGGTCTTGGTGGATACGGTTCCCGAGATTCGCACCTTGTCGAAGGATCAATTTTTACCGGCTCCGGTCGGCACGGGGGACGGGGGGAATCCCTTCGTATCGACCGTCGTGAACCTGGAAGACCGGCTGCGTGGCGTATTGGAGACGTCCGTCGTTCTTTCTCATTTTGAGGGCACAGGCTGATTGGAAGATCGTCAAGACAGGGTGTGAGATTCAAGGCTCGATCGTCTCGCAAGCGAGAAGGAGGAGGTTCCCATGTTCAGGACAAATTTTTTCAGATGGTTTGAAAACTTAAAGACCCAAGCCAAACTGCTGACGGTGTTCGGCTTGGTCGGTGTGATCATCGCCGCCATGGCCGGCGTGGGCATCGTGACCAACGGCCGGTTGTCCACGCAAGCGGAGACGGTGTATCTCGACTACACGGTTCCGTTGACCGAGTTCAACCAGCTCCTCTTCAACGTGAACCGTTACCACGAATCTCTGGTCGACGTCGCGAGGACGCCCCGCGCCTCAGACTTCGAGATCGAGTTGAAGGACATCGCGCCCTACCGCGGGGAAATCGAACGACTGATCAGCAGCTACGAAAAGACGACCCTCCGGACGTCGAGCACGGGCCGCGATGAAGCGAAGGACTTGGCCGAATTGAAGACAGCGCTAAACGAGTTCTTTGGTCAAGGCGACGCGGCGATCAACACCATCAAGGAGAGCTTCGAAAACAAGTCGTTGTCCTCCGGCCAGGCATTGGCTATGCGGGAATTGGGCGCTCTCGCCATCACGGTGAGCTTGAGTCCGGCGTTCGAAAAGGTGACGCAGCGCCACGCCGAGCAAATTAAGACCATGTCAGAAGTCGCCAAGGACCTCTCGGATGAAGCGAAGGCCATGGCGTCCAACGCGACCTGGATTCTGGTCGTCGGCGGTGTCGCTGCCGTGTTGTTGGGCTTGGCCCTCGGATACTGGGTGGCCCACAAACTGTCTCTGGGTATCGGCCAGGTTGCCAGCGTTGCCCAACAAGCGGCGAGCGGTAACTATCAAGCGCGAGCCAAAATCACCTCGAAGGACGAGCTGGGCCAGATGGCGACCTCGTTCAACACCATGTTGGACCGCATTACGGCCCTTGTGACGTCGGAAGGCGAACGCGACGAGATGCAAAAGCGGTTGATGAACTTCCTCGTGCTCGTGTCGGATGTCGGTAAAGGCGACCTCACGAAGCGCGGTGAAGTCACGGCGGACATGTTCGGCAACTTGGCCGACGGTTTCAACCTCATGATCGGCCGGTTCGGACAGCTGCTCAAACAGGTCCGTGAGGCCGCCGAACGCGTCAACAAATCAGCCGGTACGCTGCGCGACAGCGCCGGTCAGATGGCCGGTACCGCCAAACACCAGGCGGACGAATCGGTCAAGACGCTCACCGCCGTCGAACAGTTGGCCTCCCAAATGCGTCAGGTTGCCGAAACAGCCGGCGCGTCGTCCGAATCCGCCAAGCAGGTGTTGCAAGCGACGGAACGCGGCCGTGTCGCGGTGCAGGAAACGGTGCAGGACATGCAGAGCATTCGTGCAGCGGTGCAGCGCATGTCGAAGCAGGTCAAGGGCCTCGGCGACCGGTCATTGGAAATTTCGCAGATCGTGTCGACGATTCGAGATATCGCGAACCAAACCAACCTGCTCGCGCTCAACGCTGCCATCGAGGCGGCCGGTGCCGGCGAGGCCGGAGCGCGATTCGCGGTCGTCGCCGACCAGGTGCGAAAACTGGCCGAGAGCTCGACGCAAGCCACAAGAGAAATCGCGGATCTCGTGAAAGTCATCCAAAGCGAAACGCAGGACGCGGTGGTCGCCATGGAACAGGAAACCCAGGCGGTGGAAGCAGGATCGGCTTCCGCGCTGCGTACCGGTGAGGTGTTCAACGAAATTTCAGGGATCGCGCAACGCTCTGCTGAATTGGCGCAAACCATCGCCAGCTCGGCGGCGACGCAAACGGCATCCACGGATCAAGTGGGTCGCTCGATTAAGGACTTCACCGGCGGTGCCGTCGCAACGCAAAAGGCGACTGATGCCGCGCGGTTGACCGTCGAAGACATGGCCAAGCTCGCCGATGGTCTGTCGGCGTCGGTCGCGCAGTTCAAGCTGGCCTAAGGTCTGGTGCCCGGAGCGCCCTATGGCGCTCCGGGTCAGAAAGGATAGGATGAGCTCCGAACTGGACCGTCAAGGCCTCCTCGATATTTTCATCATGGAGGCGGCGGAAGCACTGGCCGTTCTTTCAACAGCCGTGAATCCCCCCGGCGATGCCCTGCCCAGCCCCCAAGAACTTCAGAACCAGTATGTGTGGGCGCACAAAGTCAGGGGCGCCTCCGGCATTTACGGCTTCAGCGGCCTCTCGCTCCTGGGAGAACTCCTCGAAACCACGTTGGAGCAGTCCACGTCCATCGATCCGGCACTCTGGCTGAAGACGGTGGGTATCCTCCGCGGCATGGTGGAGGCATTTCAATCTCAGCTGGAAGTCGTGAAAACAGGCGGCAACGAAGATCCCGCCGTGAGCCTCCACTGGAAAAAGGAGGTGGCGGCCGTGTTACCAGCCTCCCCCCCTGCGGAGGGGATGGAGGGATTGTCCCTGGAGTATCTGCTTCCCACAATCGATGCCGAAGTGCTGTCCTATTTCGCGCCGGAAGCCGATGAATATCTCCAGACCCTCGAGGTGCTGACGAATCGTCTGAGAGAAAATCCCGGCGATGCCGAAACGATCCAGTCGCTCTATCGCACCGCCCATACGCTCAAAGGCTCGGCCCACACCATCGGATTCAAGGTGATCGGCGATATTGCGCATCCGATGGAAGGCTGCATGATCGCCGTGCGGGACGGCAAGATTCCGATGTCGTCGGCGCTGCTCTCGACGATCGGCGAGGCGGTCGGTGCGATCAGGCTCTTGATGAAACGGGACGACAGCAAGCTCGAGCAATTGCGGCAGAATGTTCCCGGCATCACCCAGACGCTGCAGCAGATTCAACTGGGGCAGCCGGTCGGTGTGCCGGCTCCGGCCGCAGCGGTCGCTTCTGAGCCGCCCGCGGCCAGGGTCGCGACGGCCGTGCTTGAACCACCGTCCGACACCGCCTCCACGGCACCGGCTGGTCCGTCGCTGACGGATGAATACTTGATGCCGCAGCTGGACCCAGAAGTCCTGTCCTATTTCGCCCCGGAGGCACAGGAGTATCTGGAAAGCCTGGAAGCGCAGCTATTACGGCTTGAGAAGGAACCACAGAATCCGGACCTGATCAACCAACTATTTCGCACGGCACACACGCTCAAGGGCTCGGCCTATACCGTCGGATTCCAATCGATCGGCGACCTCACCCATTATATTGAGGATTTCATGGGCGCGGTGCGTGAAGGCCGCGTCAAGGTGCTGCCGGGTCATACCGACGTGCTTCTCCGATCGGTGGACGTCGTGCGCCTGCTCATGCGCCGCGATCCGACCTTGACGGGAACTGTCCGGCAACGGTTTGCTGCGGCCATGAAAGGGCTCAAGCAGCTCGAGCAGGTGTCGACGGCCGTTGAGACGGTGGCCCAGGCGGCGCCCGTCCAGACGGCTCCCGAACCCGCCGTCGTCGAGGAGAAACCCCAGCCGGAGGCCGAGCAAACGAAGGCCAGAGAAACGGGCAACGAAGACCGCGAAGTCATTCGTGTCAGCCGTGATCGGCTCGAGCGCCTGCTGAACCTTGTCGGTGAGCTAGTCATCGGCCGCGGTCGGCTCGAGCAGCGTCTCAGTGTATTGGAGCAGCTCTCACAACAGGTCTTGGCTTGCAAAGTTCGATTGACAGATTCTGTTCGCTCATTCGAAGAAAAACACACCTTTACGCTTCCAACCTCCGCCGGAGGCACAGCGGATCAGGCAAGGACGGGTAGTGCTGCGGCGGCCTTCCAGGGGTTGAGCGATTTCGGCAGCCTGGAATTTGACAAATACGACGACTTCAACATTCTGGCCCGGCGCATCAGCGAGGTGACGGCCGACATCTCCGAATCGATGACGCAGTTGAGTTCGTCAATCCGCCGGTCGCACGAAGACATGAGTCAGCTGCAGCAGCTCACACTCGGTATGCGGGATGAGATCGCCCGCGCCCGGATGGTGCCCGTCGGAACACCATTCACCCGGTTCCGCCGGGCGACGCGTGAGATGGCCAGAGCGACAGGAAAAGAAGTCACCTTGGTGACGTCCGGTGAGCACACAGAAGTGGACACAGGCGTGGTCGAGCGACTGGTCGATCCGTTGGTGCACTTGGTGCGTAATGCTGTCTACCACGGCATCGAACCGGCGGCCATGCGTGTCTCGAAGGGCAAGCCGGCGGCCGGGACGATCTATCTGCATGCCTCCCATCGCGGCAACGCCGTCTTGATCGAAGTCGAAGACGATGGCGCTGGACTCGATATCGAAAAGATTCGCGCCAAAGCGGTCGAGCGGGGACTGGTCCGCTCGGACATCGCCAAGAACATGCCGGAAGCTGAAGCGATCAAGTTCATTTTCCTGCCGGGATTTTCCACGGCCGAACAGGTCGGCGATCAAGCCGGCCGCGGGGTCGGCATGGATGTCGTCAAACGAGTGATCGAGAGTATGAACGGACACATCGACGTCGAATCCGTGCGGGGCGTCGGCACCAAATTCACGCTGCATCTGCCGCTCACCCTCCTGATCGCGACGGCGCTCATGGTCCGGTGCGGTGAGGAGCGCTACGGGATTCCCTTGCCGAGCGTACGCGAGGTCACCATGCTGACCTCCGGATCGCTGCAGCAGATGGGGGAGCGCTCCATGCTGCATATCGGCGACGAAGCGATCGACGTCCAGCCCTTGCAGCAGTTGGTGTATAGAAACGGTTCGGGGCGGGTTGAAATCGGCAAGCCGGTCGTCATTGTGCGCACGGGCACGGGCCCCATCGGCCTGGCCGTAGATGAATTGCTCGGACGTCAGGAAATCGTCATCAAGCCCATTGGAGCACTCAAGTCTTTGGAGCGGTCAAGCTTCGGCGGCGCGACCATCGATCCCGAAGGGCGCGTCGTACTCGTGCTTGATCCTGCCAGGCTGTTCTCCGGCGGCGAGAAGCCGGTGGCGCCCTTGGACGCGTCGAATGAGGCGGCGACCGGTACTGCCACCGAAACGCCGTTTGAGGAATCGCCGCCGCAGTCGGAGGTGGAGCAAAAGATTCTGCTAATCGACGACTCCTTGAGCATCAGAAAATTCGTGGGACGCATGCTGGAAACAGCAGGATACGAAGTGGACACCGCGGTGGACGGAGAAGAAGGGCTGCGCAAAGCGTCCGCGAAGAATTATCGGTTGATCCTCACGGACCTCGAGATGCCGAAGTTGAACGGGTATGAAGTGATCCAGGCGTTGCGCAGCAGGACACAGACGCAGCAAACGCCGATCATCGTCATGACGACTCGAGCCGGCGATAAGCACCGCCAGATGGCGTTGAACGTCGGCGCTAGTTCGTATATCGCCAAGCCGGTGGAAGAACGGGCGTTGATTCAAGAACTGGAACGGTGGATTGGACAAGAGTCCCCTGCGCGGAAAGGGTAGGCCTTCCGTAGGCGTCGGATCGTCCGATAGGCCGGCAATGCCGTTGAGATTCGAATGAGTTTGCGAGGTCATCATAAGGTCACGACTGCCGTGGTGCAGACGGCCAGATTGCTGGTCGTGCGCTTTGGCAAGCAGTGGAGCGCCTTGCCGTCTCAGGGTGTACGGGGTGTGCTCACACCACAGGAGGCCGGCAGGGCAGGCCGGGTCACGTTTGTCGGCGTGACGTATGAGGACGTGGACTTGGCCGGCCGATTGGGCACCACGCTGGATACCTCCAACCCGGACATGCGTGTCGTCCTCTACTCCAACGGGCAGACCCATGGCGCCGTGCGCGTCGAGGAAGTCATCGGCATGATCGAGGTGGAACGCGCGGAATGCCGACCGCTTCCGTCCCACTTCCAAAAGGAAGAACGCACCTGGATCTCCGGGACGACCGGCTACCGCGACCATCTGGTCCTGATTCTCAGCCCGGAATGGGTCTTAGGCGAACTGGGTGAGGTCGTCGGCAGCGGCGTCAGTCCGCACGCCGTATCAGTTTCATAGGGGCAGGATGTTACGTACGAGCCGGCAACAAGACCAGGCGGTCAGTGCCAAGCGATCATGGAACGTGGTCGTATTTTCCGTTGGGGGGAAGAAACTCGCGGCACGCACCGAGGATGTCGGCGGCGTGTCCCCATGGATCGATCCAGTGCCGGTTCCGAGCCGTACGCCGTTTGTCGGGGCCATGCTCAAACGCGAAAAAGACGTGATGCCGGTGTATGACTTGGCGACCCGGCTCAGCCGGGAGCTCGAAGGCGATCCGTTCTTGTGTCTGGTCGCGCGTCATGTCGACGGTCCCTTGGCGATCTGCATCGATGGCGTCATTCCCTCGCTACACAATGTGGATGTCGCCCACATCGTCCCGAGCAAGCGCCTGGACCTGGAAACGCTGGGAACCTTCACCGATGAAGGACAAGAGATCGACATTGTCGCGCTCCAACGGCTGGGGCGCAGCCGCCAGGACCATCTCCGGTCATAAGGTGTTGAGAGAAAGGAACAATACATGCCGAAGATCCTGGTCGCAGACGATAGCATTGCCGTTCGCAAGGTTGCCGAACGGCTGCTGACGGAGGCCGGGTTAGGCGTGACATTGGCGGCCAACGGCGAGGAGGCCTTGGCGTTGCTCGCAAAAGAGGTCCCTGACCTCATCGTGTCCGATGTCATCATGCCGGACAAGAGCGGGTATGAGGTCTGCGCATTCGTACGCGGACAGGCCGCACTAGCGAAGACGCCGGTGCTGCTGATTTCCGGCATCGTCAATGACGAAGTCACCAAGCAGGCCGAGTCGTGTCACGCCGATGGCGTACTGAAGAAGCCGTTCCAAGGCACGTCGCTCAAAGATCGGGTGCTGGACCTCCTGGGCAAAAAGCAACAGGCGGCTCCTGCCAAACCCGCTCCCCAGGCCGGGGCTTCAACGACGCCCGCCCCCAGCATTGCAATGTCAGCAGAGCCGGACCCCTCTTCCCCGGCGCTCGAGAAACTCAAACAGGTCGAAGCAGAGCTAGAAAAGGAACGTCGTCAAAGGGCGGAATTGACGCAACGTCTGTCTCAACTCGAGGGTCAGGCCGGTCGCGTCAAAGACCTAGAGGTCCAAGCCGCGCGGGTCAAAGACCTCGAAGTCCAGGCAAGCCGGATCAAGGAACTGGAAGTCCAGTCGAGGCGCCTCAATGAGCTGGAAGTACAGGCGGGGCGTGTCAAAGAACTTGAATCGTTGCTGGCCAGCGAACGTGAGCATGCCGCGCAGGGAAAAAAGGCCGCAAGCGAACTGGCCAACGCCACTCAACGGCTGAAAGAGCTGGAAACGCTCTGGAAGAACGAGCGAGAACAGGCGGCACAATCCAAGAGGCTCGCTGCAGACTTGCAAAGCCAGGCGGCTCGCGCGCAGGAGCTAGAGGGCGCGCTGCAGAAAGAACGGGCACTGACGGCGCAGCAGACACAGCGCATGAACGAACTGCAGAAATCCGTGAGCAGGGTACAGGAGCTTGAGGCTGCCTTGAATGCCGAGCGCCAAGCGGCGACGCAGTTGGTGCAACAAATGACGACGATGGAGAAGGCGGTGAGTCGCTCGCATGAGTTGGCCCAGCAATATTCCCGCGAACAACAGCGTGTCGAAGAGCTCACCCGTCGTTTGGCAGACACCGAGAGCAGCGGGGGAAAAGCGAAGGAAGTCCAACAGCTCTTGGAAACCGAGCGGGAACGCAACGCGGTCCTCGCCCGCCGTGTCTCAGAAACCGAGATGGCTGCGCAGCAGGCCACGAAGCGGTTCGAGGAAATGGCCAAGAAGTTGGGCGAGATTGCGGGCTTGGCATCCCAGCTCGGAGGCGGGTCCAAGCGGGCCTGATGCGTCTGTGCTCGTCCGGCTCATGCGGGCCTCGATGTCATCCGCCGGTGATTCTCCCTTGCACACCCGCAGGCAACCGACCGCTCAGCGCAACGGCTTTTCCGTGGGGTCCCGCCGCAGTGAGGGAGTGAATGCATGTCGGGCGATACGTCAGATGAATTTCAAAAAGAGCTCGTCGATCTCTTTGTCCAGGAGGCCCACGAATGGCTGCAGAACATTCATGTGGCGCTGGACGAACTGCAGCAGGGGCCGCCGCCAGAACGCCATCACGCGCTGATCGGGACCCTCACGGCTGGAGTCACCAATCTCGGGGGATCCGCCGCCACCATCAATCTCCCCGACGTGGAACAGGCCAGTTTCGCCGCGTTGCCCTTCATCGAGGCGATCAAGGACCCGACAAAGTCGTTGTCCGTGCAAGATTTCCTTTCCCTCTGTAAACAGCTCGGACAGATCCACACGGCATTGACGAACGCCACGGGCGTGTCCTTCGAATCGGTCGCCGAGACGGAAGCCGTGGAGCCCGCACCTGTGGTGTCCCCGGCAGAATTCCTCGACACTCTCCGCACACTCCAGTCGACGCAGAGGCCTCCGGAGGGTCCGATGGAACGAAACCTGATCAAGACGCTGATCGATCAGATGGAAGGACAGGTACAGGCCGGCGTCCAGCAAGTCGGCGTCGATGTCATTCAGGGCTACCTTGATCGCATGGCGGCGTCCGAAGAGGCCTTTGTCCAGGTTATCGATGCGCAGATGCCCGGCTTGACGGCGAAGCTCACCGCCTTGGCCGCCGATCCTGCGGGTCCCGGTGAGGCCTTGGAGGCATCCCTTCAAGATGTAGCGCAGTTACGCGCCGAGGCGCAGCAGGTCAATGTGACGCCGGCCATGACCTTCTTCGGCGGATTACAAAGTCTCTTGTCAGTCGTTGCCCAGCACCGCGTGCGACTCGCCGGCACCCGCGTGCAAGCGGTGATCGGCCGGCTGGCCGCCATCCGCGAATTGATTCATCAGTGGGTCGAGCACGGCAGGGCCGAGCGAGCGGCCATCGGACAGGCGCTGCCGGCACGATGACCCACCATTGGCCGCCGCTCTGCGCTGACATGCTTCCCATCGATCGCATGCTCAAATGAGGGTCCATGCGTCGCGGATAGAGCGATAGGAAGAGATGGAAGAACGACGAGCCACAGATGTCTACCGACGGGCCGAGCAGGAGTTGACCTCCCTGGCCTCGACGATCCAACGCCACGATCCCCTGGACATGGCCGTGGTATCGGCATTGGCGAAGGACATCGCCGATTCGATCGCCCGTAACGATCAACTCGTCGTCCAGGCGTTGGCGGGGCCGAGCGGATCCACATTAATCACCAATCTGATCAACGTGAGCATATTGGCCACGAAGGTTGGGTCCGGCTTAGGCTACTACGGTGAGGAACTTGAACGACTCACCCTGGCCGGCCTTGTCCACGACATCGGCCTCTTCGCCGTCCCTCCATCGGTCGTGACGAAGTCCGGACGACTGACTCACGAGGAACGGACCTTGATCGAGCAGCATCCGGAGCTGGGCTATCAGTTGGTCCACAAGCAAGGCTCTGATTGGGAATGGCTGGCTGAGATCGTTCGTCAGGCCCATGAACGCTGGAATGGACGAGGCTATCCCAATCGGCTCAAGGGCCGGGACATTCATGAAATGGCTCAAATCATCGGTGCGGTGGATGTGTTCGATGCCCTGGTAACGCCGCGCCCGTATCGCCGCCGATTTTTCCCTCATGAGGCTGTGCGTGAACTGCTGGTCGCCGAACGGTCGGCATTCCCTCGTGAGATTGTAAAAGCATTAGTTGAACAATTATCAGCATACCCCTTGGGAACACTGGTCAGACTCACGACCGGAGAAATCGGAAGCGTTGTCGGCACCAACGTCGAATTCCCCCTGCGGCCGATCGTGGCGGTGGAGTCCGACGGTGGACGGGAGAAGCGGGAAATCGATCTGAGTTCGTCTCCTCTCGTCTCCATTATAGAAACGGTCGAATCTCCGGATGTCGCACGGGTTTCTTTTACTTCCGGGCTGTCGTCGGATCGGCGGTCGAAACAGGGGCCAACTGTTTCGGACCAATTCGCGTCGTTGCTGGAAAACCTGGATGCGTTAGCCAGCGCCATTCAAGGCGTCGTTGAGTCTCGATCTATAGCTTCGGAGGCGAGGCCCCACTCCGATAGCTGGGCACCGGGCCGTCCGACAGCTCAGGACACTGTCGATGCCAGTTTCGAACGGGAGGTGGTCGGCCTGTTTGCCCTAGAGGCGCACGAGTGGCTGGCGCAAATTCATTCTGCTGTGAAGCGGCTGGGAGAAGGGGTGAACGGGCCCGCCAAGTCCAAGCTGTACGGCATCATGCTGCAAGGGCTCACCAATCTTGCCCGATCTGCAGCCACGGTGCATCTGACATCGATTGAAGAGATGGCGTTGAAGCTGCTGCCGACTCTTCACGATGTCGGGCGGCAGGATCCCAGAGCGATGGCCGCGGCGCTGTCCACCCTGCAGTCAGGACTCCAACGAATCAGTGCGGCGGTCCGTGTTGCGGAGGGGAGGCCGGACGAACCTTCGGAAACATTCGAAGCAATGGAAGTTCCTTCGTTCAGGGCGGAACCTCCCGTGAGCTCCATACCGCTGAGAGCTGGCGCCTCGTTGCTGACTGCATTGCGCGATCTCCAACACGTCCGGTCACGATCGGAACAACCGGCCCGCGACGTGCTCGATGCCGTGATTTTTCGGGCGGAGCAGGTAGGCGCGGACATCTCGGTGGACGGGATCCGGCGCATCTTGGACGAACTCGACCGGATGGACGAACGCTTTGTCGAGGAAGTCAGCCGGCGCATTCCCGTCCTGAGCCGAATCCTTGCTGAGCTTCAAGCAGCAGGCACGACGGACGTTGTCACGTCCTCGCAGCTGGCTCCCATCATCGAACACGTGGAAGCCCTGCATCAGGCGTCCGAAGCGGTGCAGGCCGGCACGCTCACCATGTTTCTCCAAGGCCTCCGAGCGTTTCTGATGGTCGCCGCCTCTCGGAAAAACACGACGCTGGCTCAGCGGCTGAAAGCGGTAGACAGTCGCATTCAAGCGCTGGTGCCCATGGCCGAGCAATGGGTCAGCATTGGACGCGTCGAACGAGCGGCCATCTCCGAAATCCTTCCGGTCAGCTGACAGGACTCTGTGCGCCATACAACGATTGTCATCCGCTGGGTGCTGCCGTCTCTCGTCACCGGCGGTCCATCTTCACTCTCACCAATCCACCACAACCCCTAAGCCTTTGATCATAGGCCGCTCGTTGACCTAGTGTCCTCCTCAGGTGTGTCAGCGAGGGCCTGTGCTATCGTCAACCGTAGGTGGAGGTCCATTCCCGCCAAGGAGGTATCACATGCCAAGTGCGCGATCCAGGCTGTTTACGCTTCTGAGCCTCGCGATCAGTGTCCTTAGCGGCTGTACAATTACAGGGACGATCCAAGAGATTTTGGACACGACAACTAACGTGACGGTCTCAACGTCCGGCCGGACATGGTGGAATGAAGACGGCCTGTTGAAATCGGAACACAAGGTCATCGCGTTTGCCGCCTACAATCAGTCGAATTTGGAACAAGACATCGCGACGGGCCGCGGAGAATATCTTGCGTCAATGAGCTCCTTACTGGGCGTGAGTGAGAGCGGGAGGCCGGCGTTCGCGTCTGACGCACAAGACCAGTTCCACTCGTTAGTGCGCGTCGATGATGTCACCCGCGTCCAGTCCCTTCGTGCGATGCTAGAATGAAGAGAGACTGATGCCAGTCCTGCGACCATGTCGCGACCGTGCTTCAGGACCCACCGAGGAGTTCGTAAACGGTACCATGCTTCCCACCAGGAACAGTGTTATGATGCCGCCCCGACAATCCAGTGGGGAAGGTGGCGATGGCCAAACTCGTCAAAGAGTGGCGCAACGAGGACATTCAGACGCAGGCGCGTCATTACGTCCGGACGTACATCCTTCTTCCCTCCGGTTTTCTCGGGCTGATCTGCATGCTTGGCGGAATCGGCACGCTCGGCTATCAGCTCGTCACCTCAGAGACCTACACGTGGACGACGTTTACGACCAGTTCCGCGCTCATCGTGTTGGGCGGACTCATCGGTTGGCTGCAAACACGCTATCATCGCTATCTGCTTGAAACGGTTCCCAGTGTGTTTGCCGCGCGCATGCGGACGGCCGTGCAACGCACGCAGCGGAAAGCCAAGCCTGAACCGGTGATTCCCCCGATCGAGCATCGAGGCCGCAAGCTGGTCCCCGCCGTGTATGTTGCCGGCATCGCGCTTGTGCTGGGCGCTTCCCTGTGGGCGATCGTGTACGGATCGATGGACGCTGTCCCGGCGCTGCTCATGCCGTGGGCCGGATTTTATTGGAGCAAGCTGGTCTTTTGGCGCGGAGTGGTCAAATGAATCGGCAGGGGATCATTTCCGCCGGGATTTTTTTCGTGGCTGTTTTCCCGTCTTCGCACTGTTGAGCGTCGTCTCAAGGCGTTCCACTCGGTGTGCGAGATCGCGCACCAATTGTCGCAGCTCAGGCAGCCGCGGAATGACGGCTTGGGCCTTCATCCAGGTTTCGTGCGGCATCACGGGCGCACCAGACACGATTTGATTGGCCTCGACACTTCGGTTCACTCCCGACCGCGCAGCAATCATCGCCTGGTTGCCGATCGTGAGATGATCCGCCAAGCCGGCCTGTCCGCCGATCATGACGTGATGGCCGATCGTAGTGCTGCCGGCGACGCCGACTTGGGCCACGATGATGACGTGTTCGCCCACCGTGACGTTGTGCGCGATCTGCACGAGATTGTCGATCTTCGTGCCTCGCTTGACGACGGTGTGCCCGAGCGTGGCTCGATCGATGGTCACGTGAGCTCCCAACTCCACATCGTCTTCGATGGTCACCCCGCCGAGCTGGGGGATCTTATGATGCCGGCCTTCGTGTTGCACGTACCCGAACCCGTCCGCTCCAATCACGGTCCCGCCATGGATGATCACCCGAGCGCCGATCGAACAGCCCTCTCGAACCACCACGTTCGGATAAAGCACGCTATCATCGCCCACCGTTGAATCGGCTCCGATATAGACACCGGGATAGAGCGTGACTCTCGCCCCGATCGTGACCCGGTCTCCCAACGTGACGAAGGGCCAGATCGACGGATCGTCTCCGATGTGAACGCCGGCGCCTGTAGTGACGTCTGCGGCGACACCGCGGGGGGCAGGCGGCCGCACAAAAAACGTTTGGGCCACTTGCGCAAAGGCGAGAAGGGGATTTGGCACGACGAGCTGCGGAATGGCGAGGTCGGGAAAATGCCGATGAACGAGGAGCCCGCCTGCCTTGATGCCGCCAGGGATCTTCGCGGCGTGGTCGTTCGCAATAAATGCGAGCGCTTGCGGCGTCGCGTCGTTAAGGCTGGAGAGCGACGACAGGACAGTAGCGCCATGACCGTGGAGCGTGCCGCCGACCAACTGCTGAATCTGTGCGAGGGTGAGACTGATTGGCGCCGAGAGCGATCCCATAGCGGCTTAGTTCTTCTTCTTCCCTTTGGCAGGCAGGCGTCGGGCGTCGCCCGCCGTTCGTTTGGCCGGTGCCAGGCGTTGATCGACGTACTTGGCCACAGCACCGACCGTGGAAAGACTGACGAGGTCCTGATCAGGGATTTGCAAGTCGAAGGTTTCCTCGATTTTGTACAACAGCTCGATGACCGCCATCGAGTCGAGGCCGAGATCGTCGCGCAGATGGAGGTCTGGTCTGATCGTCTTGGGATCTCGTTTCAGATAGTCGGCCAGGGCGGCGACAATTTTTGGGGTGACGGTCGGGTCGCTCATGCGGCAACTTCCTTGACGGAACTCTGAGTGTCTGACGGGTCAGGAAGCATAACGCTTGATGACGACGGCGGCGTTGTTGCTGCCGAAACCAAACGCATTGAGCAGCGCCGCCTTGACGTTCCGTTCTTGCACGGAAGCGCTGAGACCCCGCAAATCGCAGGCCGGGTCCGGTTCCTCAAAATTGGCGGTCGGATGGATCTGCCCTGTATGGATACCTAGCACGGTGGCAACGCCTCCGATGGCGCCCGCGGCCCCCAAGGTATGGCCGATGAGCGATTTGGTGGCGCTGACGGCAATCTTGTCTGCACGCGATCGGAACACCTGACGGATGGCTTTGGCTTCCACTGCATCGCCGATCGATGTAGACGTCGCATGGGCGTTGATATAATCGATCTGCGATGTCGCGATGCCCGCATCGGCCATCGCGAGGCGCATCGTGACAGCGATTTCTTCGCCGTCTTCCCGCGGGATGACCATGTGATAGGCCTCGCTCGTCGCGGCGTAGCCGGCCACCTCTGCATAAATGCGGGCTTTTCGCTTCTTCGCATGGGCAGAGGATTCCAACACGAGAGCGCCGGCGCCTTCTCCCATCACGAATCCGTCACGAGAACGGTCGAAGGGACGCGAGGCTCGCTCGGGCTGATCATTGTATTTGGTCGAGAGCGCGCGCAGGGAGCAGAAGCCCGCGAACACCAGCGGGGTGATGCTGGCATCGGCACCGACCGTGATCACCACGTCGGCACGACCCTCTCTGATGCACTGCATGGCCTGCCCTAAGGCGTGCGCGCTCGAAGAGCAGGCGGTCGAGATGGTGTAGTTCGGTCCCTTGGCCCCGTGAGCCATCGCGACAATGCCTGAAGCAGAGTTCAGCGTAATGACGGGAATGAAATTCGGATGGACGCGATGCGGACGCTGGGATTGGTAGAGTTGGGTGATTTCCCGTTCGCCCATGACCATACCGCCCATCCCGGCACCGACGATGACGCCGATCCGACGGGGGTTTTCTTTGGCCATCTGCAGGCCGGAGTCCGCCAATGCTTCTTTGGCAGCGACCAGCGCAAACTGCGCATACCGGTCCACCCGTTCGGCCTGGACACTGTCGAGGTACCGCTCGGGGGCGAAGCCGTGAATCTGGCCGGCGACCTTTGAACGGTAGCCGTCCATCGGAAATGGGTCGAAGCCCTCAATCGCGGACACTCCTGAGCGGCCGTCCAGAGCCGCTTTCCAGAATTCGCTCACCCCGATACCGATTGGGCTGATCACCCCTAATCCGGTAACGACGATCTGACCCGACATGCGTCAATTCCTCTTGCGTTCCTGCTGTCTTCTTACCGGAAGCAGTCAGGTTCCGTCAACCGCATCAGCGGTACGGGCAGCGTCAGTATTTCAACTTCAGCATCAAATAGAGACCATAGCTCGTGAACAGCACGTTCGTGAGCCACCCGGCGACGACGGGGGGCAGCGCGCCGCCGCGTCCGAAGGCGATCGCAATGGAGTGCGCGGCCCAGTATAGGAAGCCCATGAGCAACGCCTGACCGATGCCGATGGCCATACTGCCGCCCCTGATGCCGCTTCGGCGAAGGCTCAGCGCGATGCCGACGAGCACCATGATCACCGTGACGAGGGGAAAGGCGATGCGTCCATAATAATCGGTCAGCAGCCGCGCGAATTGCGAGCCGTGCTGATACAGCCGTTCGCGGGATTCTCGGATGTCACGAAACGTCATCAGTTCCGGTTCTCCGCCGAGTCCGCCGGTGAAATCGTTTGGCCTCAGGGCCAACGTGATCGGTTTGGCCTCGAATTCAGTGGCCGTCACGGTACCGTCACGATTGAACCGGCGGTGAAATCCTCGCTTCAAGGTCCAGGTCCGGTTGGCATAATGCGCTTCCTGGGCCTCCGTCATGTCGATCAAACGAAAGGTCTGATCGAAATGGAAGAGTTGCACGCCGGCCAACGTGTCGCCGCCAAGGGCGACGCTGGTGACATGGAGCAGAGTATCGGCGTCCACTCGTGTCCAGGGGAGCGGCAGTTTCACGACCGCGGACGGAGGTTTCTTTTCAATGAAAATGACACGAATTTCTTCCGCTTTGCTCGTGGCCAACGGAATGATGGTGGAACTGAACAGCAACAGCACCAGGGTCATCATGGAGGCGAAGGTCAGGAAGGGTGAGGCGATCCAGGGCAGGCTGACGCCGCAGCTCCGCAAGGCGGTAATCTCGTTGTTGCGCGACAGGAGTCCAAGCGTAAGCAACGTAGACATCAGGACGGCGAGCGGAATGATCTGAAACGAAATGGCAGGCACTTTCAGCGCGAAGTAGCTCAGCACATCCATCCATCGGGCGTCGTAGCTCAGAAAACGGCGGACCTTTTCAAAAAAATCAATGACGAGATAGACCGTCATGAGACCGGCGAAACACATGAGGAAGATCTTGGCGTATTCCCTGAACAGGTACCGGAAGATGATCGGCATGGCCGTTATTGCTTGCTCATGCGGGAGAACCACAGCAACGTGATGATCAGAAAGATGCTATTCGGCAGCCAGGCGCCGGCAAAGGGCGGAATCACGGCGGCGGTCACAAGAAACTCGCACGCCACATTCATCACGTAATAGGCGACGACGACGAATACACCGACGGCAAAACCACCGATGCGCCCTGAGCGCTTCGAGACGATCCCGACCGGGACCCCCAGCATGCACAGGATGAGCGAGGCGGTGGGAAAGGCCATGTCTTTGTAATATTCGGTTAGCCGCCGCAAAGCCCAGGGGTCGCGGGGTGACTCGTTCAACCGGTCGATAAGTTGCTGATACGACGGCCGTTCCTCGGTCGCGGTGTAGCCGCTCTGCGCGAGCGATAATTTCAGGTCGTAACTCGAAAAGGATGCCAGCTGGTATTGATCGAGCTCGTCCGGGCGGCTATGGATCACGCCGTCACGCAGCCGTAAGGCGACCTGGTCCGTCGAGCTGTCGATCAGCACATGGTACCCGTGTGCGACAATGATACGCGGGTCCTCGGGATTGCGCTCATCCGAGATGAAGATGCCGCCAGAGGTCTCATCACCCTTCTCCGAGACGTAGATCGTCATTTTCGGGATGGGTTCCGCGAAAGATCCCCGTTCCAGGGCCAGCACGAGCTGGTCGCGGAGGAGATTGAGCGCCACCTTTTTGAGATTGATCGAACTCCAGGGCTGACCCCATTGAGCCAGCCATGTCGTCAGCCCGAAGACCAGGAGGGCGAAGAGCATGACAGGGCGGGCCAGCCGCAAGAGGCTCAAGCCGGCCGCCCGCATGGCGACGAGCTCCTTGTCGAGCGAGAGGCGGCCAAAGGCAGTAATGGAGGCAATGATACCGGCGATGGGCAGGGTCAAGACCAGAAACGACGGCAGGAGATGGGCAAACACCTTAAGGACCGCCCATATCCCCACGCCTTTGGACACGAGGAGTTCAACCAGTCGAAGCAATTCACGGGTCAACATGATGAAGCACAGGGTGCCGAGACTCAAACTGAATGGTGAGAGCAATTCCGTGAAGATATACCGGTCCAGCAGCTTGCGCAGCATCATAGAAGACGGCCCTCTCGGAAGGTGTTGGCTCACTATAGGGGACCGCCCGGGGCTTGTCCACCGGATGCCAATTGTCCTGCAAGAAGAAAGAACTGCTTGACAACATTAAAATCCATATGGTACATGCAGCGCGCAATTTGTAACCAAGATGGGTCTCGTGAGCACGTCTTTTTTTCTGCACAGAGCCCGCCCATCCGTTCCCGGTCCTCATATCCCATTTCTCATTCTTGATTCATTCCGTGTGCGTTAACTGGGTTCGGGCCCGGTCACGCACCTATGCGTGACCGTTGAGGAAAGGAGGGTTTTTGTGAAGACCAAGGGTACGGTGAAGTGGTTCAACGATCGTAAGGGGTTTGGATTCATCCGTTTGGACAGCGGAGAGGATGTGTTCGTGCATTACTCCGCGCTCCAAGGGGAAGGGTTCAAATCATTGAAGGAGGGTGAAAACGTCGAATTTGATATCGTCCAGGGCGCCAAAGGACCCCAGGCGGCCAATGTCATGAAGATGTCGATCGCGGCCTCCTAATCGCGGTCCAAGAACGTCAGCGCTGGAGTGAAGGCCTGTCGGAAGGATTCTTCCGTCAGGCCTTTGTGTTTTTACCAAGATTCAGGAAGGATTGGTGCAAAATCATAGGGGCATTTTCTTTGACAAAAACCATTGATACTGTTAGCGTTTGTTGACTATTGGAGGTTTCTCTTGGGCATCGACCGCAGTAAGGTTCTGCAGAGCGCCCAGCTGTTCGCCTCAAAGGGTCAGTTCGACGCCGCCATCAGCGAATGGAAGAAGCTCTCGGCCGAAGCGCCGGGCGACGGGGGCATTCACAACTCCATCGGCGAACTGCATCTCAAGCGCAATGCGACTGGCGATGCCGTGGCTTCATTCATTCAGGCCGCAAATGCCTTTCGGGCCGAGGGCGCCACGCTCAAGGCCATCGCCACCTACAAGAAAGTCCTGAAGCTCGATCCGTCCCGCTACGACATGTACCGGTTCCTGGGCGATTTGAACGCCGAGAGGGGCCTGCTGAGCAGCGCCGTCCAGGATTATTTGACCCTCGGGAAACACTACCTCAAGGAACGCAAGACCAAAGAAGCCCTCGACATCTACAAGAAGATTGTCAGCCAGGACCCCTCCAATCTCGATGCGCAGCAGCGCGTGGCAGAACTCTGTTTGCAGGAAAACATGCAAGACGAGGCCACGCGAGTCTATCTGCAGCTTGGGCGCGAGCGGTCGGGGCAGCAACGGTACACCGAGGCCAAGGAAGCCTATGAATCGGTACTGCGCATCGATCCCGCGAACAGCGAGGCGCAGCAGTACATCGAACACTATAAGAAGACCGGGGGCACACCGGTCCGTCCGGCCAAAGCCGGAGCGGCCGCAGCAGCGCACGCCGGCGAGCCCTCCGATCTGCTGGCCGAAGCGAGCAGGCGCATCGAAGAGAAGCAGTATGCGGGCGCCGAAGCCATTCTGAATCAGATGCTCACCAAAGAGCCGGGCAATCCTCAAGTCTGCCAACTGCTCGCGCGGCTGCATCTCCAGCAGGGGCAGTTGCAGGTCGCCCTCGGCGAATATCGGTTCCTGGCGGGAGCGGCATTGCGCGCGCAGGACTATCCGCAGGCCGAAACGCTCATCGCCGAGTTTCTCGCGGTCGAGCCCAATTCCGTGCCGCTGTTGGAGTTGCACGGCGAACTCTATGAAGAACAAGGCGACATCGAGACGGCTGTGCGGCACTACGGGAAGGCCATTGAAGCGCTCCTCCTGAATCCAGAGCCTGGGATGCCGACCTTGCACGAAGAAATCTTTGAGAAAGTGCAGTCGCTCGCGCCTGAAAGTCCTGTCGTCAAGCGGCTCGAAGCGTTGATGCGAGGGGATGCACCGGTTGACGCTCCCGCGGGGGTTGCTCCCGCCGCGACGATTGGAGGATTTTCCATCGAAGGCGCGGTGCCCGACGACGCCTGGACCACGACGATGGCCGTTACGCCGGGCCTAGGTCGGCAACTACAAGATAGGCATTTGGACGGCCCGACGGATAACCACCAGCCAGCGTCGTCTTCGCAGCCCGACGCCTTCTCGGTCGGCAATGCCGGTCCGGATGACAGGCCGCACTCGCGGTCAACGCCTCCTGGAAAGGGTGAGGAGGCACCGGTCCTCTCGACGCCGGAACAGTTCCGCGTCTATGTCGAGGCCGGGCAGTGGACTCACGCCGAGGGGTGGCTTGGAACGATGGTCGCCTCGCAGCCTGACGATGCGGAGGCCAGAGAATTTCTGGGCCAGGTTCTCGAACGGAAAGGCGACGGCGCGGGCGCAGCCCTTCAATATGGACGGGCCCTCGAACTGCGGACGGCCGGCCAGAGGGTTGCCGATGCCGAACCAATCCGTCATTTGTACGACAAGGTCAAAGAACTGGCGCCGGCCAGCCCGATCGTCTCGAAGTTGTCGGTCCTGTTTGCGCCCTCGGCGCCTGAGGAGCCGGCCGACGACATCGATGCCGACACGCACTATACCCTTGGTGTGGCGTACAAGAACATGGGGCTGGTCAACGAGGCCAAAGAGGAATTTGCCTTCGCGATGAAAGGGGCCGAGGTGTTTCTCGATGCCTGTCTCATGACGGCCGTCTGTCTCAAAGAACAGGAGCAATACGACTCAGCCAGCGCACAGCTTGAACGGTTGCTCACCGACCCGCGGTGTCAGGGGGCCAAGGCTCAGGCTATTCGCTATGAGCTGGGATTGCTCTATGAGAAGCAGGAAAATTGGCAGCTCGCGACGACGATGTTCGAAGCCATTCCCACATTCCACGATGTTCCCCAGCGCCTCGCCGCCATTCGCACAGCCCCCAAACCGGCCGCTCGCGCAACAGCGTTTCGTTACGCCACCTAGCCGCATTGCAAGGTCTGCTGTTAACTCACCCGATTGGGGGCCGCTTGCCCGGATAACACTGCTTCGATATTCTTCACGCACGTCATTCCCATGTCGACGCGCGCGTCCATCGTTGCCGATCCGAGGTGCGGCAGCAGCACGACCTGCGGCATCGTCGCCAGCCGAGGATGAAGACGCGGCTCTTCCTCGAAGACGTCTAACCCAGCTCCAGAAATCGCACCGCTTGTGAGGGCGGCGACGAGCGCCGATTCATCCACAATCGGGCCTCTCGCGGTGTTGATCAGAATTGCAGTGCGGTGCATCTTCGCCAGCTCCTGAGCGCCGATCAAGTGTCGAGTGTCCTGCGTGAGGGGCACGTGAATGGTGACGATGTCCGATCCCGCGAGCAGTGCCTGCAGGGGAAGGAATTCCCATGCCACGGCGTCCGACGGACTGTCGGCGCGCCGGCGTGAGCAATAGCACACCTTCATGCGAAATCCGGCCGCGCGCTGTGCTACGGCCTGACCGATGCGGCCCATGCCGATAATACCCAACGTCCGTCCGGCCACTGCCGTGCCTAGGAGTTGGGTCGGCGTCCAGCCGGTCCACTGCCCACTGCGCACGAGACGGTCGCCTTCTATCACGCGGCGGGCAGTCGCGAGGATCAGGGCCCAGGTCAGATCCGCCGTGGCATCCGTGAGGACATCCGGCGTATTCGTGACGACAATCCCCCGTTGCCGTGCGGCGTCGACATCGATGTTGTTGTAGCCAACGGCATAGTTGGCCACAATTTTCAGGCGAGGGGCAGCGGCCAGGACGTCGGCGTCGAGGCGGTCCGTCAGCGTGACAATTGCGGCGACCGATTCCGACAGCCCCGATTGCAGCGCCGACGGGGCAGAGGAGTCGTCGAGCGGTTCACGAACGAGTTCGAATCGCTCTCGGATGGCTGCCATGACGGGATCGGGCAGGACGCGCGACACATACAGCGGCGGTTTGACGGAAGCCATGAGCGTATCTTAGCGACTCGGGCGAGCGGTCACAAACCGAAAAGCCATCAGGCACCGCATGAGCGCTTCTGAGGTGGCGGATCTTTTCTTTCCCCTGTTAGAATGCCGCGCCATGCTTCTCATGCCCGATACGTCCCGCGCCGTCGGCTCGGATCTTCGCAAGCTGTTCCGAGAAGACCAGATCAAAGACGATCGACCAACCAAAACGGCGTATGCGGTCGACGCCAGTATGTATCGGATGGAGCCCCAGGCGGTCGCCTTGGTGGAATCCGAGGAGGACATCCATCGGCTGTTGCGCTACGCCGTGGCGCGCGGCATTCCGGTGACGGCCCGCGCCGCGGGAACCAATTTGACGGGCTCCGCCATCGGGTCGGGCATCATCCTCGACGTCTCGCGTCTCCGTCGAATTCTTGAGATCAACCACGATGAACGGTGGGCACGGGTGCAACCGGGAATCGTCCTGGCTGAGTTGAATAAACAACTTGGCCGCCGAGGTCTGATGTTCGGTCCCGATCCGTCCAGCGGGGACATGTGCAAATTGGGAGGAATGCTCGCGAACAATTCGGCCGGCCCGCATACCTTGCGGTATGGAGCGGTGAAGGACAATGTCGAGCGCCTTCGGGTGTGCCTTGCCTCCGGCGCATGGCTGGACGCACGGACCTACGCCGTCGACGATCCCGCCGCCGCGGGCCTATTGTCCTCGCACCCGGTGATTCAAGAGACGTGCTCCCTCGTGCGGTCGCACGCGGAACTACTCGAGCAAAAGCGACCGCGGGTGAGCAAGAACAGCTGCGGGTACAACCTCTTTGGCCTAGCGGAGGGGCTCTCACGGGGGTTCCTCGATCTGCCGAAGCTCTTCATCGGCAGCGAAGGGACGCTCGGCGTGTTCAGCGAGGCGACGATCCGTCTGGTCGACAAGCCTCGCGCGACGCTGACCGCCTTAATTCATTTCAAGCGTCTCGAGGATGTCGGCGAGGCGGTGCCGCAGCTGCTCCAGTTGGGTCCGAGTGCGTTGGAGGTGATGGATGCCAATACGCTCGATCTGATCGGCCGGTCGCGACACGGGATCCCGGCCGATTCGGCCGCCACGTTGTTGGCCGAACTCGATGCCGATGATCTGACCACCGATCTTCACGAGCAGGCCGAACGTATGGCCGCCATCTGCCGGCGCTATCCGCTCGCCTCAGCCGTGGTGACCGCCTACGATCCGGAGCAACGCGAACAGCTGTGGAAAGCCCGCAAGGCCCTCTATCCCACGTTGTATCGCTTCGATCCGCGCAAGAAGCCCATCAATTTTGTCGACGATGTCGTAGTCCCGGCGGCACGCATCAGCGAGCTCATCCGCTACCTCGAGGAATTCTTCGGCGGCCAGCGCGTTCCGGTCGCCATTTTCGGTCATATCGGCAACGGGAATGCGCATATCGTGCCGCTCCTCGACGTGAACGACGAACAGGACTACGGGAAGATGGTGCAGGGCTACCATGAAATCCATCGCACGGTGCTCGACCGCTTCGGCGGCTCGATCTGCGGAGAGCACGGCGACGGACGCGTGCGGGCCGAATATGTGCCGGCCATGTTCGGGCCTGACCTCTACGAGCTGTTCGTGAAGGTGAAGCGCAGCTTTGATCCGTCCGGCGTGCTCAACCCGGGCGTCAAGATCAGCGACCGGCCCTTCACGGAGCACATCGATTACACGAGGCTGTCCAAATCCTGCGCGACTTGCGCCAAGTGCAACGCCGTGTGCCCCGTCTACGATGTGTTCCGCTCGGAAGATATGAGCTCCCGCGGCTGGTTCGAGATCGTCACGGACAAGGACTATAGTTACCTGAATTCGAAACGGGTGGTGGAAGCCTGCCTCAACTGCAAATCCTGCCGAACGGCCTGCCCGGCCGGCGTCGACGTCTCGCAGTTGATCCTTGATCGGCGGGCGGAGCATCCGAATGCGCTTGCCGGGATCCTTTTTCGCTTCCACGCCAAGACCGAGCGCTTCGCGGGCTTCTTAAAATGGATGGCGAGGTTCCAGCCGTTGTGGGATCGGCCGTTGCTGCGGCGTGTCTTGGATCTGGCCAGTCGTCCGCTCCTGAAATATCTGGCGCCAGGCGCTAGGCTCTCGGCCACGATCGCGCTTCCCAAACTGGCCGCTCGGCAGTTACGCGAGCGCTATGCGCGTCTCGTGACGTCCGCCGGCCAGATGCCGCGTTCCAAGGTCGCATACTTTCATGGGTGCGCAGCCAATTATTTCGCGGACGGCGTCGGCGATGCGGTCATCGCCGTCCTCCGCAAACATGGCGTCGAGCCGGATCTGCCCCCGCAGCGATGCTCCGGAACGCCAATCGAAACCTACGGGCATCGAGACCTGGCGAAGGAGGGGGCGAGGGAGAACCTGCGATCTTTTGCGGGCTATGACACCGTCGTGACCGGGTGTGCGTCTTGTACATTGATGCTCAAGGACTATCGGACGCTCTTTGCCGGCCAGCCAGAACACTCTGCCGCCGAATCCTTGGCGCAACGGGTGAAGCATATTTCAGAATTCGTCGCGCAATCACCCGTGCGACCGGCCATGGCGCCCGCGGCTTCCGCACGCGGCAAAGTGACGTACCATTCCTCCTGCCATCTGCGGGCGGCCGGGGTGACGAAAGAGCCTCGCGCGATTTTAAAGATGCTGCCCGGCGTCCAATTTGTCGAGATGCCCGATGCCGACCGGTGCGCCGGCGGCGCGGGCACCTATCTGGTCAAGGATTTTGACACGTCGCAGCAGATCGTGGCGCGGAAGCGGCAGGCGGTCGAGGACAGCGGCGCGAATCTCGTGGCCACGAGCTGTCCGGCCTGCATGATTCAGCTGAAGACAGGCTTGCCGCCGACGGTCGAGGTGAAGCACATCGCGCAGGTCTTACAGGACAGTTATGAGGCCGGATCTCCGGAAGCCGGTGAGCCAGCCCCATGACATTGCGGAAGGTTGACTGGCTGTTTATCCTGTTTGCCGTCGCGGTCGTCGTGGGGGTGTCGTTGTTGCCCACCCCGAAGGACCGCAATCCGATGGTGCCCAGGACTGCCGAGCACGCCGCGGTCAAGGCTGAAAAGGATTGCGTGAGCTGCCACAGCGCCGGTGCCGTGAGACCGTTGCCTGCGCGGCATCCCAAGCGGCCCGATTGCTTCCGTTGTCATGCGCGCCAAACGTGAGCCTGCGGCTGCTCGACCTGGAGGTAAGGACTTATTATGGTGAAAATACTTGTGTTTGGCCTGACATTACGTCACGTCCTCGGCGAGCATGAACTTGAGCTCGAGGTCGCCGGGACGACGACGGTCAGGAAAATGATCGATTCGCACCCCGATCAGCTGGGCGCACTCATGCCATTCATGCTTCAGCGGGAGGTGCTCGTCGCCGTCAACAAGAAGGTGGGGAGTGAAGATTCAGTGGTCAAAGACGGCGATGTCGTCAAGCTGACTCATCAATCGAAGACGTCCTACGACGGCGTCCGAGACATTCCTACCTAGCAGGTGAACAACCTGCATGACGATGGTTAGGTCTGCGCGTTTTCCGCCCGCGCGCGATATTCCACCGACAATCGGCTGTACTGGTTTCCGCTGAGATCAAGTGTCAGCGTCCCTTCGGACGTTTCCCAAATCGCTTGATAGCGGAGATCTCCGATCATCACGGCCACGCCCCAGTAATCGGGCAGGGAATGATAGAGGTCATTGTTCCAGACCACACGGTCCAACTTCGGCTCACCGTAAGTGGAGCGTAGGGCCTGTTTGAGCGCCGCGTAGTATCCGATAAACTCGTTCAAGCCGTTCAGTGGCCCTTGAATCAGCACATATTGACCGCGCGACAACGATCCCTTCCGGAATTCATAACCCTCGAGAACGCCGTGATCGTGCACGTTCCGCAGATAGATGAGGGTGCTCTCCTCTTCACGCTCGACCGGGCCGGCGACCGCGCTCCTCAGCCGTTCGGGCCCTTGCCCCCAATGTCGTTGAAGAATATCCAGAAAGCCGAGGGCCTGCCGCGTAACTTCCGCCTGCAGCGTGGCCTCGTCGACATCGTCAAATGGGGCGCCGGGGGGCGGAGGGCCAAACTCCGGAAGCTCGCCACGTCCACTGGCCGGGATGAGGATCGTCAGGACGATGAGCAGGAACATCCATCCGCGCATGAACGACCATAGGACGGCACCTGCCAGGTGGTCTATCCTACGAAAGGCGGGACTCAAGATCGACGTTTGACCTTGGCCGTGGGCGGAGCGGTCAGTGGATCCTCTGGCCAATGATGCTTCGGGTAGCGGCCGCGAAGTTCCTTTCGGACCTCGGGATAGGCGTTTACCCAAAAACTGGCCAGATCTTTCGTCACCTGCACGGGCCGCTTTGCCGGAGACAAGAGGTGCAACATCACCGGCACCGTCCTGTTGACAATGCGTGGAGTCTCTTTGCAGCCGAACATTTCTTGTAATCGCACGGCCAGGACGGGCAGCTCTCCCGAATAATCGAGCCTGATGTGCGATCCGCTCGGCACGGTGACGTGTATCGGGGCCAACCGATTGAGTTCCTGTTGCTGGGCTCGGCTGAGCAGGGCTTGCAAGGGCTGTGAGAGATCCATGTGCTGCACGCGCTCCAAGGTCGTCATGCCGATCAAATAAGGCCCGAGCCAGTCGCCAAGCGTTTCTCCGAGGCGCTCGTCCGATACGTCCGGCCACGCAGCGGTCTCACCTTGGAGGCGTCGGAGAAAACGGATTCTCATGCGCCAGTCCTCAAGTTCTGGCGTCCAGGCCAGCGTATGCAGTCCCGCCTGGCGCACCCCGTTCAACAAGGCTGTTGCGATCAAGGAAGGATCGGGTTGGGACAGAGCTTCGTTCGACAGCACCAGGGCGCCGAGGCAGCGTTGTCGTGAGGCGCGGACGGCGCCGGCGCGTTCGTCCCACGCGACCGTTTCAGACTCGGCGATTTCGGCCTGATAGAGCTCTTCAATGTCTTTCTGGGCGACGGGGGCAGCCATGTCGATGCGTGCCCACTGTGAGCCGGCATCCAACTCGGCAATGACGAGATACGGTTCGGTGGCCAGAAGGTCCGGGTGGGTAAACACTGCGCCCCGACCATTGGCGAGGATATAGCGCGGCTCACTGCCTCTCTGACGTTGCCCGATGCGATCGGGATAGGCGATGGCGAGCAGGAGGCCTGTCAGATCGATATCCGTCGATCTCCCGGGCGGTCGCACGCCTGTGAGCTGTTGGAGCTGACCCTCCCAGTGGCGTGCGGTGCGCTTGAGGCGTTCAATTGCGCGGCGATCGACAGAACCGCCGGTGGCTGCGGTGCGGTTGCTGTGCAACAGGTCCAACCGCAACCGCACATCGCTCACCCGGGGGGAGGGTGCACGCCACAGATCGCGCTCGGTGAGGAGCGCCGCAAGATCGCAGGCCAGTCCGGCGCAGCCACGCGGGACCGATCTCAGCAGCATGTGCGCGAGTCGCGGATGCAACGGCAACTCACCCATCTGCTGGCCATGAGGCGTGGGCCGTCCGTTCGCGTTCAGGGCGCCCAGACGGGTAAGGAGTTCCCGGGCTTGTGCGACGGCGCCGGGCGGCGGCGGTGTGAGCCAGGACAATTCTAACGGGTCCGACACGCCCCATCGAGCTGTTTCGAGCAGCAACGAAGACAGGTCCGCGTCGAGGATTTCTGGCGGACGCCGCGGGGCGAGCGACTGATGCTCTTGCTCGGTCCAGAGGCGATAACAAATGCCGGGTTCAAGTCGGCCGGCCCGACCTCGTCGCTGGTCGGCCGAGTCCTGTGTGACGCGGATCGTTTCCAGACGGGTCAATCCGGAGCGTGGATCGAATCGTGGGGCGCGCAGCTGCCCGGCATCGATCACCACACGAATGCCGTCGATCGTCAAACTGGTTTCAGCGATAGAGCTGGCGAGCACGATTTTTTTCCTGCCCGGCGCGGCCGCTTCGATCGCCATGTCTTGATCGGCCTGTGGCAGGTCTCCGTGCAGCGGAGCGACTTGCACGTCCGGGCTGAGATGAGCATCGAGCAAGCTCCGTTCGATGCGGCGAATTTCCGCCATGCCCGGCAAAAAGACGAGCTGACTGCCTGAGTCCTGAGCCAGCGAGCGCCGAATGCATTGGACGACGGCCGCCTCCAGACGGCCTGTCAGTGGACGGTCGAGGTAGCGCGTTTCGACGGGAAACAGTCGGCCTTCGCAGGAAATCACGGGCGCACCACCGAGCAGAGCGCTCACAGGACCGCAGTCCAATGTTGCGGACATCACGAGCAGCCGCAGTTCAGGGCGGACGAGTCGTTGCGTTTCACGTGCAAGCGCCAAGCCGATATCGGCCTGAAGGCTCCGCTCGTGAAACTCGTCGAACACAATCGCTCCGTATCCTTCCAGCTCAGGATTGCTGACCAGTAGTCTGGTCAGCACCCCCTCGGTGACGACTTCCAGCCGGGTGCTCGCGCCCACATTGGTGTCGAGCCGCATTCGATAGCCGACCGTTTTTCCGACCGGTTCGTTCAGAGTTGCGGCCAGCCGATGGGCAGCGGCTCTAGCCGCCAGCCGCCGTGGCTCGAGCATGAGGAGTTTCTGCCCCGTCAGCCAGGACGCATCCAGCAAGGCCAGAGGCACACGGGTGGTCTTCCCAGCCCCAGGCGGGGCCGTCAGCAGCGCGTTGCTTCCCCGCGCCAATGCTTGTCGCAACTCGGAGAGCACATCTTCAATTGGCAGACGGTTCATGCTAGGGTTCGTCACGATGCGACTGTAGCAGAAGCCACGACGAGATCTCATCATCCGCGAGCGACGTACTAGATGTCGACGTACCGATGGAGCACATCGAAGCCTGCTGTGGCAGGCTGGTATTGGTTTCGTGGTGAAGCCCACGAGGACGACCCGTTCATCGTGCAGATCGATGAGGCGGGACAGTTTCAGTGGCCGGATGGGGGATACCAAGAGGTGCGGCTGGCCAAAGGTGAGTGGGCAGGGCCGATTGAGGAGCCAAATGGATGATCAGCGGGTCCTTCCGCCAATCAGGAGAAGAAAGGACAAACGGATCCTTCGAGTGGGCGGCTCCATCATTGCGTCCACATGGAAAATGCACAAAGAGACAAAACTACTGTGAACGCTCGCATTCAGCCCGCGCTGCCGGCGGACGCGCATGTTATTGCCGCCATGGTTGGAGAGCTACTTCACGAAATCATGACGGCCGTGAGCGACAAGGTCTTTCACTTTGATCACCATGAAACGGAAGCTCGCGCGCGTGCCTGGCTCTCTGACGGATCCTATCTGGTGTGGCTTGCTAGAGACGGTGGAGCCTGTGTCGGATTCCTGGCCGTGTATCAGAGCTATGCGCTGTATACGGAGGGAGTCTACGGCACGATTCCGGAATTCTATGTCCGTCCGTCGCATCGTTCGCGCGGAATAGGGACAGCATTGCTGGCCGAATCGAAAAAAGTCGGACAGGCCAGAGGATGGCGACGCCTTGAAGTCACAACGCCTCCCTTGCCGCAATTCGATCGGACGCTCGTGTTTTACCAACGCCAGGGATTCACGATCTCGGGCGGCCGCAAGTTGAAAGTGGACTTGACATGAAGCCGGTTGTGCAGCTCGAGCGGACCGGCTGCGGCATCGCCAGTGTGGCGGCGCTGGCTGGCGTCCGTTACAAGGCTGCGCAGCGATCAGCGCGGCGATTGGGCATTGTCGCCACCGATGAGCGCTTGTGGTCCGAGACCGGGTATGTGCGGCGCCTGCTTGCGCACTACGGCTTAAGGGCGCAGGGGACCGAGATGCCCTTTGTGTCCTGGTCGGCGTTGCCTCCGAAGGCCCTGCTTGCCATCAAGTGGCATCGTGATCGGAGGCGCTCCTACTGGCATTGGGTGGTCTTCGTGCGCACGCATGAACGCGCCTATGTGCTCGATTCCGCGTCGGCGCTCAAGCGGCATGTAAGAACCGATTTTGGCCGTATGAAACCGAGATGGTTTATTGTCGTCAGGGAAACGATGTCGCGAGTCTGACCGAGTTCACGAACTCAAGGAGGCATGAATGGGGCGGTCGTTAGGGGATCCGATCCAACGGTTGATGGGTTTGATGTTCAAGGCTCACCCCTGGCATGGCGTGTCCATCGGCGAGAAGGCGCCGGAAGTAGTGACGGCGTATATTGAAATCGTACCGACCGATACGGTGAAGTATGAGGTCGACAAAGACAGCGGGTTTCTCAAAGTCGACCGTCCGCAACGGTTCTCCAACTATTGCCCGGTCTATTATGGTCTGGTGCCTCAGACCTACTGCGGCGAGAAGGTGGCGGCGATGTTCTCGAAGCGGGCAAAACGGAAAGACATGGTTGGTGACGGCGATCCCCTCGATATCTGTGTGCTCACCGAAAAGACCATTCCGCACAGCGACATCCTGCTGACGGCCATTCCCATCGGCGGATTCAGTCTCGCGGACGGCGGAGAAGCGGACGACAAGATCATCGCAGTGATGAAGGACGATGCCGCGTATGGGGATTTCAAGGACATCGGCGACTGTCCGGTGGCGTTGATCGATCGATTGCGGCATTATTTTCTCACGTACAAACACGCGCCGGGCGACGTGCGTCACAAGGTCGAAATCACCGGCGTGTATGGACGGGAGGAGGCCTTAAGAGTGTTGCGCGCCAGCCATGCCGATTATCGGCAACGGTTCCCGGAGCTCGAATCCCTCTGGCCCAAACAACTCGGGTGAGGACAAGGTCGCAAACCGCTGCCATGAGATGACGATGAAGCACGAACAATCCCGTCCGCCGGAAACGGCTGCCGTGCATGGATTTTCCCCGGGCTTTGCGGCTCTAGGCTTGGAAGCCAGACTGCTCGCCGCCCTGGAGACGTTGGGCTACGAAGAGCCGACGCCGATTCAACGGGAAGCCATTCCCCCCTTGCTGGCGGGAAACGATGTCTTGGGCCAAGCCGCCACCGGCACTGGGAAGACCGCCGCGTTCACGCTGCCCTTGCTGCAGCGTATCGCCCATGGCGCCAAGACCCGGCCTTCGGCCCTCATTCTTGTTCCGACACGCGAGTTAGCCATTCAAGTCAGTGAAGCGGTGCAACGGTATGGGAAGGAATTGCGCACGAGCGTGCTGGCTGTCTATGGCGGCCAGGCCATCGGCCCGCAGCTTCATGCGCTGAAACGGGGTGTGGACGTGATTGTGGGAACCCCGGGGCGGATTCTCGATCACATCCGTCGCCAAACGCTGAAACTGATCCATGTCCAGATTGTCGTGCTGGATGAAGCCGACGAGATGCTCGACATGGGGTTTGCCGACGATCTCGATGCCATTCTGGAACAAACCCCGGCTGTGAAACAAACGGCCTTGTTTTCGGCAACCATGCCGCCTCGCATCAAGTCGATCGCGCACCGGCATCTCAAGCATCCGACCGAAATCACCATTGAGAAGGAACCGGTGAAGGCTGGCGCGGCTCCTCGGGTGCAGCAAACGGCCTACATCGTCGCGCGGCCCTATCGCGGAGCCACATTAGCACGCATTATCGACATCGCCGGCCCAAAATCGGCACTCATTTTCTGCCGCACGAGGCTGGAAGTCGACGAAGTCACCCAGATGTTGAACAGCCGCGGTTCTCGTGCAGAGGCCATTCACGGTGGCATGAGTCAGGTGCAACGCGATCGGGTCATGCAGGCGTTCCGTACGGGGCAGACGGAATTGCTCGTCGCCACTGATGTGGCTGCCCGCGGCCTGGACATTCCGCACGTCTCGCACGTCATCAACTACGATTTGCCCTCTTCGGCGGAGGTCTATGTACATCGCATCGGCCGGACCGGCCGGGCCGGACGGGAAGGCGCGGCGATCACGATTCTCGACCCGCGTGAGCAACGGCTGTTGAGAAGCATCGAACAGCACACAAAAGCCAAAGTGACTGTGGCGTCTGTGCCGTCCGCCGCGGATCTTCTGGGCAAACGGTTGGAGCGTACGAGAGCGGCGGTGCTGGAAGCCCTGCGGACGGACAACATCGATGAGTTCAAGGGAGTCGTCCGGGCCATGGCTGATTCTGGCGACGCCACCGCGATCGCTGCGGCAGCGATGAAACTGATCTTCCGCGCTCAGGGAGGCGAACGGGTCGAAGAAGACATCCCGGCCATGCCGACCAGGCCGCCTGATGCGCACCGGCCGAACCCGCGCTATGGGGCTTCGTCCTATGACCGGCAGCGTCAAGGGCATGCCGGCCCGGTCGAACGTCCGTCTGCAGGCCGAGCCTCCCCTCGGGGACGAGAGGCTGGCATGGCACGCATCTATGTGGGAGCGGGACGGGACACGGGCATCCGGCCAGGTGATCTCGTCGGCGCCATTGCCAATGAGGCGAACATAAATTCCAATGTCATCGGGGCGATTCAAATCGAGGAGCGCTTCTCTCTCGTGGACGTCCCCGAACCCATGGTGAAGGGCATTGTCGAGGTCTTGGGTCGGACGAGAATCAAAGGACGCAAGGTGCCAGTAAGATTGTTTCGCGAATGAGAGGGAGCGGCGCAATGGACATTCGTCTGGCAGCCGTGCTGATGTGCTGCTTGGGGTCAGGCGGCGGCTGTGGGCTGATCATGGTCGGTGACCCCGTCCAAGAAATGGACCTCACGTCGCAGGACGATGTCGAAGAAAATCTCAAGGCCATTCGCGCCATGCTGGCGGATCAAGAATCCCAACGGTCGGAAGAGAGGCTGTCGGACACCTCAAGGCAGCCAACACCTCCCGCTGCGGCGCCGTCCCTGATCGAACCTTCATACGGACAACGTCCTGCGCCATCACCCTCATCATCGGCCGGCCGGACGGAGGCGCCGGCCAAGCTCCAGTCGTCGTCGCCAGTCCCAGTTCGGCCCGCTACGCCGGACTATCCTGTTCCCGCCTATACGATCCCTGCGCCCGTTGGACCGGATTATTCGGGAACCATTCGCTGTACACCGGACGGAATGGGAGGCCAGCGCTGCGCCGGACGATGATCTGACCAGCCGTCCTTCCATGCGCAACTCCAAAAGAATGGTGATTCCTCCCAGAAAGCGGGTTTCAAAAAGAGGCTGTTCGAGAGGCGGAACCGGTGCTTGCCACAGCGTAGCGCGCACAGGTATGATTCCGCCTCTCTCCCTCCGTTCTACCAATTGGAGGTGCTATGGCTGCCACTCGCACCACGAATTCAAAAAAGCCCCGGCTCTCCCTGGACCGCAGCATCGAGCGCATGCGCAAGCATCTCGCCGAATTGGCGCTCTTCGTAAAGAATGGCAAGGCCGGCCGTTCGCTCGAAGAATTTGATTCAGAATCAGAGCGCTTGATTGCAGAGTTACTCGGAGAAACGTCCGGCCTGTTGGACGCCTATCAATATGCGCAGCTGGGTGAGGCCGCCGGCCTTGTCAACATGACTGAGGAGGCTCCCGAAAGCATTGGCCTGGACGGCGAACGGCAAAACCTCATGCAACGAAGCCGTGTGTTGGAAAGCTGTGTCGGCGAATTAGAGGCCCGTCGCGCGAACGAGCCGAAGAAACTGACCTCGAACAAGCACGCCCTGACCGGCCCGCAGGTCGCCGAACATATGTCGCCCGATCTTCGCAGCGTGCCGCATACCGCCACGCTGCGGGAAGCGGGCCGCTTGATGCAGAAGTGGAAAACCGGCTCTCTCCTCGTCACGGATAGTCAGACCTACGTCGGGTTTATTACCGACTCCGCGCTCGCGCGCGACGTCGTCGCCAACGGGCTCGACGCCAACACCACCTCGGTCCAGGCCTGTGTCAGGAAGCCACTCGTGGCCATTCGCGGAGACCGGCCGCTCATCGAAGCGGTGCGGCTCATGAAGGAGCAGGCCACCCGCCATTTGGCGGTGGCGCAGGACGACGAAATCATCGGTGTCATTTCCGTTTCGAACATTCTGCGGTATTACTCCGGAGTCGTCTGACGGTACTCGATCGCCAACACGAAACGACAAGCACCAGCACCAGGAGGTAGCAATGGGACCGACGAAAGCGATCGTCAAAGCCAATACTCTCTATGAGGCGGCAAGCGGCAAATTGATCAAAGATGGATTTGCGAGCAGCCGCGACATCGAAGACTATGTCAAGCATCACTATCTCGCCCTTCCCGTGGTGGACAATGCGGGCAATCCGTGGCTGCTGGAGGGGAAACCGGTCTATTGTTTCCGCGGCAGTCAATACGAAACGCTGGACGACCAGCGCGTGCAACTGGCACGTTGTCCGGATTGCGGCGGCATGGGCATCCGATCGGACGAATTTACGGTGGAGTCCGATTGCATCCGCTGCGTGTCCTGCGGGCATGAATTCGATGCACGATTGGAAATGATGGAAACGTGAGCGGGCTTAATGTGCCGGGTCGTGTCGCCGAGCAGCCCAAGCGTGCTCGCACCCCGCCCTGTGTGGGGACCTGTGCGCTCGGGCCCCGCTCGGCGCCACCCGCCAATAGAGTCACCGGCCGCCAAGTCAGCCCGCTAGCCAGATCGCAAGTTGAGGCACCCACAGCAGCAGCGCCACGCCAGCGCCCACAGACAACCCCACGATCGAGGCGACTAGTTCTTCATCCAGACCCGTCTCGGCTGCAAAGATTACGGCGGTCACGGCTGACGGCATTCCCGCCACCAGGATCACCACCGCTCGTTCGACGCCTGCCAGGTGTAAAACTTCCGCAGCGACAAATCCCAACACCACGCCCACGCCCATTCGCACCAGCACGCCCAACGCAGCGAGCCTCAGGTTGCCTTGACCCGATAACCTGATCGACAGCCCCAGCACGAGGCTCGCAAGCGGCGTCGTCGTCATGTGAATCGGTATGAGCAATTCCCGCAACCAGATGGGCAGATGCAGTCCGAACAGTTTCAACACCAGGATGCCGATCAACGCCCAAAGGGGAGGAGCGGCAATGAAGCGCTGCATGGCTGATCCGGCATGGATCGAACCGGTTCCATGCCAGAGCGCCAAACCATACAGCAGTGTCAAGGTCAAGGTGGTCTGTCCTACGTCGAACAGGACGGCACGTGCGAGCCCCTCGTCGCCGAAGGTTGCCAGGATGACAGGATAGGCAAAGTAGATGGAATTGATGCAGCCCGTGCCTAGAAGGAATCCACCCCGGGTCGGGCGGGGCAGATGCAGGAGTTGTGAAAGATGCCACGCGACGACCAACATCGGCAGTGTGACGAAGCAGGCCGCCAGCGGGAGCTTCCATGCCTCGTCTGTGAACTGAATTTCGTCGAGCGAGACCAGGATGGTCGCCGGAAGGCTAATCGAGAACACGAGGGCGGCAAGGCGCTCGGCGTGCGACCGGTCGAGCAGGTTGGAGGCACGGAGGAGCGCCGCGCCGACGAACAGAATGATGAACGCGAGCAGGACCTGCGGCATGGTCGGCAGACTAACAGAGATGGAACAGGAGGGCTAATGCCGGTGAGAAGGTTCTAAGCTTTGCCTAAGACGGCCTTAATCTTCGGCCCTTACCTTGTATCCAGACACATCACTGAGGAGGTCTAGTATGCGTTCCCTGGGTATGCGAGCGTATGTGACGGCGGTTTCTCTCTTCGTGTCTTCTCTTCTCGCGCGAACTCGCGCCTCGCGGCCGCGCAAACATTTGGCCGACTAGCCGGTTTCGCCTCTCTGTTTTTACTCTCCATCGATCCGATCTTCACTGACTTTTTACAAAGTCTGACCTGCTTCTTAGCATCCTCGTTTTCGGTCGGCGGTATGGTGCGTTCACCTCGAGCGCAACAGTTCTAGCGCTCCATTACCAAACCATATCGCCATCGGAAATGAGGTTGTCTCATGGTATGTCGTCTTTACAACCTTGCCGTCATGTTGCTCGTCCCCTGTGCTGCCATGTTGCTTTTCTCATGTGGCTCCGGCGGCGATGGGGACGGGAGATCTTTAGCCGCAGCGATGCCGGGGGGATTCATCGAAACAGCGGGCAGCGCCATCCGGCCGCGTTGGTCGAGGAGCGAGCTGCAAGAGTTCTTGCCAGAGGGCCGGGGCAAGTTCACGTTTCCACATCCATACCTGACCGAGGCCATGCGGATTACGACCGCAGAAGATTGCGGAGGGGCCGATTGCGTCCGGCAGGTCGGATACTCGTATTGGCGGAATATGAACAATCATATCGACAGCAACGAAATGTTGATCGTCCTTGGGCTCAATAAAGCACATGGTGGGACGGGTCCGACGCTTTTTAGCTATGACAAATCTACAGAGGAAATCACCAATCGCGGTCCCCTGTTTCCCCCAGGGCACCATCTGAGCGGCTATACGACATCCGGATGGTATTTTAGTGCCACGCGGCCCAGTACCCTCTACATTAACGACGGCTCGAAGATGCTGCGTTATGATGTGCTTTCACATGCGTCGGAAGTCGTCTTCGACGTGGCAGGGCAATTCGGCGCCGACCGCGATGTCTGGCAAATGTCCTCCAGCAATGATGACCTGGTGCATGCCGCGACGCTGCGGGTGAGGGGTAGGTCGAACTACCTGGGGTGCCTCGTCTATCTGGAACCTACCGGTCAGCTCCTCTACTACCCGAAAGCCGGCGACTTGGATGAATGCCAGATCGATAGAAGCGGACGCTTTCTGACGACCTTCGAGCAAATCGACGGCAAGAATGGTTTCGATAACCGCATCATCGATCTGCAAACGGGAAGTGTACAGCAGTTACTGAATCTGCCCGGTGTCGGCAGCCTCGGCCACCACGATTCGGGTTTCGGCTATGTGGTCGGACATGACCGGTACAACAAAATGCCGAACGCAACGATAGCCTGGAACCTCTCGCCATTCACTCGCGGGCCCGTGAATCACAAGGACTACAACTGGGATCTGGTGCAGGCCCAGCATATCAGCCATACGAATGCTCAATCGGGGATTCCGATGGAACAGCAGTATGCCTGTGGCAGCAACGCCGACCGGCGCACCTACGCGCAAAATGAGATTCTCTGCTTCCGGCTAGACGGTTCCCTGACCCAATTGGTGGTCGCCCCGGTCATGACCGATCTCGATGCGTCGGGTGGAAACGCGAATCCGACGGGGGCAGGAAGGGACTACGACAAGTCCCCCAAGGGCAATCTCGACGTCACCGGTCGGTATTTCATCTGGACGACTAATCTCGGCGGCAACCGGTTGGATGCCTTCATCGTCAAAGTGCCTGGCCAACTACTCTAACCCGATCCTCAGGTCCCTAAGACTTTCTTCCTCGCGCCCGGCTTGTGTAGGATGCGGGGGAGGTCGGATCGGGGAGGGAAAGACCGTATGACGGACGTACTGCGGGTGAGTACCGAACGTCTCAAGGAGGTCGTCGATCTGACGGAGCGCATTCAGTCGCTGATCCGACGTGCAAAGATTCGGCACGGCCTGTGTGCGCTCTTCATCACGCATACCACCGCAGCCCTCACAACCGGCGAGATCGGTGAGGGGACTGAACAGGATCTGCTCGATGTTGTCGAGCAAATCATTCCGTCAATTGGTTTTCGTCACGCCCATGACCCGTCGCATGCCTGGTCGCACATGGCCGCATCCATCCTGGGCCCCTCGCTCACCGTACCCGTGACGGACGGACAATTGGCCTTGGGCACCTGGCAATCGGTGCTGTTGGTTGAATTGGACGGGCCTCGCGAACGAGCCGTGCATGTGACGCTGCTTCCGACGTGATACGATGTTGCCGCCGCCGCTTACGACGCCCTTCATTCAGGAAACATTCGCGCTGAGCCCTGCTTCATCTGTCCTGCCCTTCTGTTGTTCCTGGATCCCGCGGTCAAGGTCCCACATCCTAGTCAGGGGTTTGGTGGGTTGACCTGATCAACCTGTAAATCGTACGGTCAAGAGAGACGAAAGGCGACGGGGGTTTATGGCCGAGTCTGTCGAACCGCATCTCTTCGTCATTCTAGGGGCGACTGGTGATTTGACGAGGCGCAAGCTGTTGCCCGCGCTCTTTCACCTTCGCACGTACGGCGAATTGGAGAAACAAAATACACTCATCCTCGGGGCGGCGCAGCCGGAGATGAGCGAAGAAGCGTTTCGGCTTTGGGCGTACGAAAGTCTGAACAAATCCGTCGCGCGCAATGCGCCGGATTTGCGTCGGTGGTGTGAGGAATATCTGCATTACCAATCGGTTGGTCGCGGCGAAGCCGAAGATTATGAGAGACTGGGCAAGTACATCCGGCAGGTGGAACTCGCCCGTACTCTTCCGGAAAACCGTGTCTTTTACCTGGCCCTGCCACCGACGGCCGTTCCGGAAGCGGTCGAACGTCTTGCCCAAGCCTGCCTGCTGAAAAGCCGCGGCTGGGTGCGGGTGGTCTTCGAGAAGCCCTTCGGACACGATTTCCGCTCAGCCCGTGAGTTGAATACCCTCCTGCACCGCTCTCTCAACGAATCGCAGATCTATCGGATCGACCACTATCTGGGCAAGGAGACGGTGCAAAACCTGCTGGCCTTCCGTTTTGCGAATCCCATTTTCGAGTCCATCTGGAAGCGCGAGTCGGTGGAATGTGTGCAGGTGACCGTGGCCGAGGATATCGGCGTCGAGCATCGCGGCGCCTACTACAACGAAGCAGGGGCTTTGCGCGATATGGTCCAAAACCATTTGACGCAACTGGTCACGGTGGTGGGCATGGAAGTTCCTGTGTCCTTCGAAGCGGATGCGATCCAAGCAGAGAAACTGAAAGTGTTGCGCTCCATTCCGCCGATCGACCCTTCTGACGTGGTCTTCAGTCAGTATCGGGCTTGGGAATTCGATGGGCACAGGATTCCCGGCTATCGGGAGGAAAAAAGCGTCCCGCCGGACTCGTTGACTGAGAGCTTCGTGGCCCTGAAAATGGAAATCCATAATTGGCGGTGGCGCGGCGTGCCATTCTATCTGCGAACAGGCAAGCGCCTGCCGCGCAAGATTACGCAGGTCGCCGTGATCTTTCGACAGGCGCCCTTCCTCGTGTTTCGCTCCCTCGATCCCGGCAGCCTCGATCCCAACCAACTCGTCATCACACTGCAGCCCAGCGAAGGGTTTGCGCTAGGCTTCTCAGTCAAGACTCCGGGCCGCCCATTCAGCTTCACGAACCGTGCGCTCCAATTCGATTACAAGCAGGCCTTTGGAGGTGACCTGCCTGAGGCCTATGAGACGCTTTTGCGGGACATCATGATTGGCGATCAAACGCTCTTCGTCACCGCCGACTTTACTGAGACCGCCTGGCGACTCTACGATCCCCTGCTGGCGGGCAAGCGCGAGCCAGTATTCTATACGGCGGGGACGTGGGGGCCGACTGAGGCAGACCAATTGCTCGAGCGGAACGGACATCGCTGGCAATTGGGATGGTGACCAATGGTCGAGCCGCCTCCTTTCATCGTCACGAATATTCCTCAGCGGATGGATCGTTTACCCTGGTCGAACTGGCACTGGCTTGTCGTGTCGGCGCTTGGGGTGACCTGGCTGCTCGACGGACTTGAGGTCTCGATCGTCGCGGCCTTGGGGCCCGTCCTCACCCATCAGACGACGCTCGCGCTCACTGAATCCGAGGTGGGGTTGGCGGCTTCGGCCTATCTGGCGGGGTCGGTCATTGGGGCGCTCGTGTTCTCCTATCTCACGGACCGACAGGGACGGAAAAAGTGGTTCATGATCACGTTGCTGCTCTATCTGGCGGCGACGATCCTCACGGCGTTTGCCTGGGATCTGGCAAGCCTCATGTGCTTCCGGTTTTTGACGGGAGCCGGCATTGGAGGGGAATATGCCGCCATCAACTCGGCGATCGACGAACTGATACCGGCCCGGCGCCGCGGCCACACGGATCTCGCGATCAACGGCAGCTGGTGGCTCGGTTCCGCGACGGGTGCCCTGCTGTCCGTCTTCCTGCTGAACCCACGCATCATTCCCGAGTGGTTGGGATGGCGTCTCTGTTTTATCTTCGGGGCGGTGCTTGGGATTGCGATCATTCTGGTTCGTCGATTCGTCCCGGAAAGTCCGCGATGGCTCATGACCCACAGCCGGATCGACGAAGCCGAGGACATTGTCACACGCATCGAACGGCAGGTCTCGCGGGACGAACGATTAAAGGCCCTGCCCGAAGCGAGAGGCTCGATCACGGTGCGCACACGTCCGCACGGCACGACCATCGGCACCGTGGCGCGGGAACTCTTTCAGTCCTATCCCCGCCGAACAGTTCTGGGGCTGGCGTTGATGATCACGCAATCCTTCATGTACAACGCGGTGTCCTTTTCCTTTCCGTTCGTCCTGACCAAGTATTACGACGTGCCGACGACCACGATCGGCCTCTATCTGTTGCCGTTCGCGCTCGGGAATTTTCTCGGACCTCTGTTGTTGGGACGATTTTTCGACACGATCGGCCGGAAACAAATGATTAGTTTCACGTATGCCGCGGCGGGAGTGCTGCTGGCGCTGACCGGGTACCTGTTTTGGACTGCCTCGTTCACGGTGACCACGCACCTCTTGGCCTGGTCGTCGATCTTCTTTTTTGCCTCAGCGGGCGCCAGCGCCGCGTACCTCACGGTCAGCGAGATCTTCCCGATGGAAATCCGCGCCATGGCGATCGCTTTTTTCTTCATGGTGGCGCAAGGGGCGGGCATCATTGCTCCTTGGCTCTACGGTCGGATGATCGAAACGTCGGTGACAAGCGTGTTTTACGGCTATCTGCTTGGGGCTGGATTGATGCTGGTGGGCGCTGTGGTGGAGCTCATGCTGGGCGTCAAGGCCGAAGGCCGCTCGTTGGAGCAGATCGCCACGCCCTTATCGGCACACCAGATCACAGAGGATACGTCGTCCGCCGCCTGATCCGCTCCTCAGCGTCGATGCACCTTGGGCAAAATCACCTGCAAAAACTGTCTCGAGATTTCCCGATGGCCCGCGTTGTTGGGATGAAAGCCGTCCACGTCAAAGACGAGATCGTCGCGAACGGGACTTGCGTGCAGGTCGACGAGTGCCCCACCGGCCGAGCGAGTTTCCTCGGCGATCGCGCGATTGAAAGCCTCGATGCGTGCCGGAGTGACGGACGGATTTGGACTCGTTCGAAAGCGAGGGAGCATCGTCAAATCGGGGAGATTGGCCACGACGATCGTGCGCGAAATGTGTTCTTTGACAATCCCGAGCAGCCCCCGTAATTCCTGCTGAAATTGTTTCGGGTCGTCCCCATTCACGAGGTCGTTGGCACCCGTCCAGAGCGTCACCAGATCGGCTTTCGTCCCGAGCTGCTTCGCCACGCGGGCTTGCTCTTTGATGAGATCGATGCGAGCACCCGGTACGCCCAGATTGACCAGAAACACTCCGTGAATCTGCCGGTCGAGTTCACGGGCGATGAGATACACATAGCCTTCCGTCAACGGCAGAGCACCGACACCGGTCGCATCGCTGGCGCCAAGCGCGAGATAAATGTATTGGATCGGTCTTTCCTTCGTGCCCCCACAGGCGCTCAGGAACACACAACACAGCGCTACCCGCACCACCCCGCTCAGATGTTTCATCATCACATCGCTCCTGAGGTGAACCCGGTTGCCGGGCATCCTAGCCTATCCGCTTGATTGGATTGCCTAGGGGAAGCCCTTGGGCGATGGCGTTTCACCCACCTGACTCCTGCCGAAGCAGGGCTTGACGAGAGGAGAGGGGTCTGCTAGTTAAATAGGAATCCTTACTAATGGAGGTTCTCATGCATACCGTCAGAGTGTTCGATACATGGGTGAAGGCGTCGGGGCGCACGCTTCACTTCGACGTGATGACGAGCGATGAGGCGACGGCGTTGAGGTTGGCCAACGAGTATGTCGCCTCTCAGGGCGATGCGGCTGTTTCGGTGACGGCGCAGGAATGCCGGTATTGCCATGCAGAGCCGCTGGTCATGTTCAGCGAACACCAACAGCGGCAGTTTCATGAGTCGGGTGGCTTCATTGTTCCGTTGACGGCATAGCCGAGCAAGCATGGTCGGTGTGAGGCGTCCATTGTCATCACTACAAAGGAGGGCATGATGGGGAAGGAAATCATCGTTGTCGCGGTCTTGAGCATGCTGGTGTCAACGGGAGCGGCCTGGGCGGAAGGCGCCAAAGGGAAGCCGCTGTATGAGCGGCTCGGCGGCAAGGACTCGATTATCGCCGTGGTCGACACGTTCGTCGCAAACGTGGGAGGAGACAAGCGGATCAACGGGTATTTTGCAAGTACTGACCTCACGAAGCTCAAGAGGCATTTAGTCAATCAGATTTGCGAAGCCAGCGGCGGTCCGTGCAAATATACGGGGCGGACGATGAAACAGACCCATGCCGGCATGGGAGTGACCGATGCCGCGTTCGGTGCCTTAGTGGAAGATCTGGTCGCGGCGCTGGACCATCACAAGGTCGGAAAGGTGGAGAAGGATGAACTGCTCGCCGTGCTTGGGCCGATGAAGGCCGACATCGTGGAAAAGAAGTAGATGGGTTGACCCCCGTTGACAGCATCCGGTGGTATGCGTAGCCTGTCCGTACTTTTGCTGAAGAAAGGATCTGGCTATGGCAACGCGAGCCCTCTCTCCCGCGAAGATCATGCAGCTGGGAGTCGGATTCTGGGGATCGAAGGCGCTGTTGAGCGCCATTGAGCTTGGACTCTTTACCGTATTGGGGCGGGGACCGCGCGATGCCGAAACATTACGGCTGCAGTTGGGATTGCACCCGCGTAGTGCGCGGGACTTCTTCGATGCGCTCGTGGCCTTGGGCATGCTCAAACGAACCGGGACGCGCTATGCCAATACTCCGGAGACGGCCCTGTTTTTAGACCGCACCAAATCCTCCTACGTCGGCGGCATCCTGGAAATGGCCAACACCCGTCTGTACCGCTTCTGGGGCTCGCTGACGGATGGGCTGCGCACCGGCCACGCGCAGAATGAAGCGAAGACCGGTGAGGACTTTTTCGGGACGCTCTATGCGGACCCGGAGCGGCTGGAAGGGTTTCTCAAGGCAATGACCGGCCTCAGCCTCGGCTCCGCCAGGGTCATCGCCAAGAAATTTCCCTGGAAACGATACCGCACCTTTGTGGATGTCGGGTGCGCACAGGGCGGAGTGGCGGTGGAACTCGCTCTGGCGCACAAACACCTCACCGGCAGGGGCATGGATCTCCCCGTGGTGCAACCGGTGTTCGAGGCCTATGCCAAGGCGCGCGGCGTGGACTCGCGCGTGCGGTTCGTGCCGGGCGATTTTTTCAAGGAACCCTTGCCGCATGCCGACGTGATCATCATGGGGCATATCCTTCACGACTGGAATCTGGACGACAAAATGATGCTGTTACGCAAGGCCTACGCGGCCCTGCCGCCGAAGGGGGCGCTCATCGTGCATGAAGCGCTGATCGATGATGACCGGAAGACCAATGCCTTCGGGCTGCTCATGAGTCTGAACATGCTCATCGAAACGCACGGCGGTTTTGATTTTACCGGTGCTGATTGCCGCAGGTGGATGAAGGAAGCTGGATTCAGCCGGACAAAGGTCGAGGCGCTGACGGGGCCCGATGGCATGGTGGTCGGATACAAATGAATCCATGAAGAGCAAAGGCGAGCGGGAAAAGGCGGACCATCCCTCGGCATCTGAAGCCGGCAAGGCTTCCTCTGGGCTTACACGGACGATGGGCCGCCGGAATTTCCTTACGAGAGGCGCATCGCTGATTGCCCTGAGTTCTACGTCGCTGCTGTTGCCGAAGGCTCCCTTCGCTGCAGATCCAAACTCCGACCCCATGCTGGTTCCCGGCTCGCCGGCACGGTCCTATGGCGAGCGGTCCACGTTCGAGTCGGCGAGCAGATCTGCCAGAGAATCCCATTCCCTCACACCGCTCCAGGAGCTACACGGTATCGTCACGCCCTCATCCCTGCACTTCGAACGGCACCATAACGGCGTGCCCGCGATCGATCCCTCGCGGCATCGACTCCTCGTTCATGGCCTGGTCGCGCGGCCGGTGCTCTTTACGCTCGACGATTTACAACGCTTTCCGTCAGTCTCTCGGCTGGCGTTCATCGAATGCGCCGGAAACAGCCGTGATCAATGGAGTGGCCCTCAAGATCGCACCGTGCAGGAATTGCACGGCCTGACGAGCACCAGCGAATGGACGGGCGTCAAGCTCGCCACCCTGCTGGAGGCGGCGGGGCTGAAGCCGGAGGCAGCATGGGTGCTCGCGGAAGGCGGCGATGCCGCCGGTTTGACCAGAAGCGTGCCGCTGACAGGTGAGGTGCTCTCAGACGCGATGGTGTGTTACGGGCAAAACGGGGAAGCCTTGCGGCCCGAGCAGGGCTATCCAGTCCGTCTCCTTCTGCCGGGTCTCGAGGGCAACATCAACATCAAATGGCTTCGCCGCCTGAAGGTGGGGTCCACACCCTTCATGACACGCTGGGAGACCTCGAAATATACCGATCTCATGCCTGATGGCACCGCCTATCAATTCAGCCTGGTCATGGAAGCCAAATCATTGATTACCAGTCCGTCAGGGCGCCAGCAGATCCGTCCCGGCTTTCAGGAGATTCGTGGTTTAGCCTGGAGCGGAAGGGGACGGGTCGTCAAGGTTGAGGTGACGCCGGACGGCGGGCGAACTTGGCGTACCGCGGAACTGCAGGAACCAGTGCTGTCCAAGTGCCATACGAGATTTCGTGTCCCCTGGACTTGGAATGGCGAGGAGACGGTGCTCCAAAGCCGATGCGTGGACCAAACAGGATACCGGCAGCCGTCGCGGGATGCGCTGATCAAGGTTCGTGGTACCCAATCGAGCTACCACTATAACGGCATCCAAAGCTGGAAAATCGACCGGGATGGACGAGTGCGGAACATCCATGCGTAAGCATGGCACGCTCAGCCTGCTCCTTGCGCTTTTCGCCGGCTGTGTGATGGCGAATGGTCCGGCAGAGGTAGACACGACTCGCCTGGGATTGGGACAACCGGCAACCGCGGCAGACATTCGCCGTTGGAATATCGATGTCGCTCCGAGCGGGGAAGGATTGCCGCCGGGCCGGGGCACAGTCCCTCAGGGCGCTACCGTCTATGCTGCGAAATGCGCCAAGTGTCACGGCGCATCCGGAACCGAAGGCCCGATGGACCGGTTGGTCGGTGGCCAGCACAGTCTGGCCACGACCTCCCCGGTAAAAACTATTGGTAGTTATTGGCCTTATGCAACTACGCTCTACGATTACATTCACCGTGCGATGCCCTTTGATGCTCCACAATCGCTGACACCGGACGAAGTGTATTCGGTGACCGCTTGGCTGCTCCATCAAAACGGTATCATCGCCGAGAATGCTGTGATCGATTCGTCGACGCTTGCTGCGATCCAGATGCCGAACCGGCACGGGTTTATCCCAGACCCACGGCCCGACGTGCATGATCCATAATACGGCGCGTCTAACCCTCGCCGGCGCAGACTGGCGGCCGAGGAGTGCATCGTACGATCAATCTAACTGGAGGGGTCCCATGAAACGTTTAGGATCGGCTGTGTGGCAAGGCGATTTGAAAAGTGGCAAAGGCACGGTGTCGACCGACAGCGGGGTGTTGACGAACCAGCAATATTCCTTCGGGACGCGCTTTGAAAACGGGAAAGGCACCAATCCGGAGGAATTGATTGCCGCCGCCCACGCCAGCTGTTTTACCATGGCGCTCTCCGCGCAGTTGGGCAATGCTGGATTGACGCCAGAAAAACTGGAGACGAAGGCCACGGTGACTTTGGACAAACTTGAAGCGGGCTGGGCGGTGACGCATATCCTGCTCGATGTCAAAGGCCGTGTGCCAAAGGCAGATCAGGCGGCATGGGACAAGGCCACGCAGGCGGCAAAAACCGGCTGCCCGATCTCAAAATTGTTGAACACGACCATCGAGATGAATGCCAAGCTGGAAGGCTAGGAGGCAGCCGGTGTAGGCGAAATTGGTCGACTCGCTGGTCTCCTTTGCTCGCCCAACGCGCACACCAGAAGGGATGGATCAGTCTGGTCAGTCCTTGTGCTCGCGGAAGGCGGCACACCAGATCAATCGTATTTTCATATAGGCGGTGCTCCTTCACGCGCGCACGTTTGGACTGATCCAGGCTGCTCTTGATGGGAAGGACGAGCTAGCTTGGAAGGAGCATTGTGAAGTGGCAAGATGGGGAGCCGGCCTCTGTGGGTTTGAGCGGAAATGGCCAGGAAGCTGAGTGCGGGAATTATCCTCTATCGGAGGCGGAACACGGGAATCGAAGTGTTGCTCGTCCATCCCGGCGGTCCGTTCTGGGTCAAGAAAGACGACGGCGTCTGGTCGATCCCGAAAGGCGAGTATATCGAAGGTGAGGATCCGCTGTCGGTCGCGAAGCGGGAATTTGCTGAAGAGACCGGATCGGAAGCGAGCGGGCCCTGCGTCGAGTTGCCGCCGGCACAACAGCCAAGCGGAAAAATTATCCGGGCATGGGCGGTCGAAGGGGATCTCGATGCCGCGTCCATCCACAGCAACAGCTTTTCCATGGAATGGCCCCCAAAGTCGGGACGCGTGCAGAGCTTTCCTGAAGCCGATCGCGCGCTCTGGTGCGACGTTGCGCTGGCGAGACGAAAAATTCTTCCCGGTCAACGAGTTTTGCTTGATGAGCTTGAACAGCGGATAGGATAGGCAGCTGAGTACGGATGGCGCTTCCCTCGCTGGCCATGACGAGCGTCGGTGACGTCCAACGCAATAACAGGGTGGGTGAAGCAGGGCACGGATGGTGAAAAGATCGAAGCGCCAACCGCTCCCGTTGAGAACCGTCCAGCCAGATCGACCCTCCAGGACGGATCACAATCAGCTTGAAGACACCGACGTATCGCACCTGTGCTTCTCGCACAAGGGATGCGTCGTCTGGTGCAATTCCTTCGCGTAATACGAAAGGATATCGCACTCCTCCGCCGAGAGTTCCCCCGTCTGGAGCGCCAGCCCCATCAGCCGTTCACACATCCGCATAAAGTCTTTGACTTCATTCCGCATTATTGGCGGCAATCTATCGGACCAGGGTTATTGACAGTACTCGGGAGGTTCCTAGTTTTTTCGTACAACGCACAGGCTGAAACCTCGTCTAATCGTCCGTTCCTCGTCGTACCCTGGTGAACTCCCTGGTAGGCGATAGCCGGTGCTTTCTCTATCGTAAGGCTACTCGGACAACCTCTCGGGTTTTGGAGGTTTGCTGTGGCTCTTTCTCAGTCCGGTTGGATGCGATGGTTGAGTGGCCGGCTTGTCTCCCTGACTCTGTGGATCGGACTGCTCGCCGGCTGCAGCGGCAGCGATAGCGCGGCGTTTTCCTCCGTTTCCTCCGATGGAGGCGGGAGTGGCGACAGCGGCGGCGGGACCGCGGTATTTCCCCAGGTGAACGACGTTGTCTTTTCCCTGGTCTCCGACGGGGCTGGCGGGGTGTACCTTGGCGGGCGTTTCAGTTTGGTCGGCGAGGTTCCCCGGCAGGCGCTTGCACATGTGTTGGCGAATGGGACGGTCGATCCCTCGTGGAATCCCCTTCCGGATGGACCGGTCACTGCGCTCTTGCTGCACGATCAAACGCTCTACGTCGGCGGAAATTTTTTTGGCCTGAACGGGGAAGAGCGCTGGCGCCTCGCCGCGGTTGACCGGACGACAGGCATCCTCATGCTCTGGAACCCGAAGTTGGGTAGCGCCAACCTGGTGAATGCGCTGTGGCTGTCGAACGGAGTCGTGTATGTCGGCGGCGTGTTTGAATCGGTCAATGCCGTGGTGATTCCCGGGACCGGCTTGCGAGGTGAGGGGCGACGCAACCTGGCAGCTGTGGATGCCACAACCGGCGTCGCGACTCCTTGGAACCCGAACGTGTTCGACGGGGAAGTGATGGCCCTGGCCGTTGCAGACTCGATTGTGTACGCCGGAGGCAGTTTCGACCAGGTGGGACTCGTCGGACAGGACACCATCCGTTTGAACCTGGCGGCGTTTGACGCCGGCAGCGGCCTTGCCACGCCTTGGAATCCCTCGGTGCGCGGGATCAATGGCGATATCGTGCAGGCCCTGCTGGTGGCGGACAACCTCATATATATCGGAGGACGCTTCACCGAAGTGGGTGGCCAGGCGCGTGACAATCTGGCCGCAGTCGATCGTGTGGCCGGTCTCGCGACCAGTTTCACTATGCCCACGAACGATACGGTACTCACGCTATTCGACGATGGCCGCCGTCTGTACGTGGGGGGATTGTTCACGACGATCGCAGGGCAACCACGGGGCCGTCTGGCTGCCATCGACAAGACGACAGGTGTGCTCACCTCATGGAATCCGAACGCAAATGGGCTGGTCCGGTCGATTGTCGTCTCCGGTGGCAAGGTCTTCGTGGGTGGGGAGTTCACAATGATTGGCGGCCAGCCCCGCACGATGTTCGCCGTGATCGATCCGGAGACGGGTCAGCTTGTCGGAGATTGAAGGTCTAAGCGGCTTGCAGCCGCCGTACGGTGGCCGCAAGGTCATCCACCTTGGAGAGGAAGTGCCGGCGCTGTGCCACGGTGGCGGAGCGATCGAGGCTGATCACCAGACCGGTAATGTGGTGGCGCAGTTGCTTCATCATCTCGGCAAAACGTGGATCCGCGTCCTTGTCCTGATTGACCAACCAGTCCTCCAGGCGCACGCCGGTCTGGTCGCTTTTCCGAGATTCAATCAACGCCACCAGTTGCTCATGACGGTGCTTCTGATGGGCATACCAGAGGGGCAACGTATCGGGAAAGTTCATCGTCAGGCGGCTGATCTCCTGCTCCTGCTGCCTCGAAAGCGGCCCCAGCCATTCTCTGGCCAAGCTGAGGATCCGTTCAGTACGCTTGGCAAGGCGTGTAGCGACTTCCTCTTGCAGCAGAGCTTCCGCCTGCACCAAGTGGCTCTGTAACGCGTTCTTCAACCGGCTGATCTGGGGTTCGTTGACCTGGCGGACGAATTCCGTTCCATCGGACACAAAGCGGGCAAAGAGATCGGCTCTGAGTTGATCGTATTGAACGAAGGCCCAATCGAGGTCGTCCGTGGTCAGCCCGTCCTGTGCGCGGTCTCTGGCCTGGTGCAGCACCGATTCATACCGGGGCAGCGCTTCGTGACGATGATGGCTCAGAATGTCGCTCAGCCGCGACGAGAGAAACCTTTTTTGCGAACGGTTGAGATCAAAGTAGCCGTCGATCTGGCGCGCGATCAGCCAATCGGCGTGGTTATACACGAGTGTCGTGGCCACGCACCCGGCAAAGGCCAGCGATACGAATAGAACCGTGATGAGCAGGAGCCGACCTGCGCGGATGATCTTCATCGGTTGTGATTGCCTTACAGTCGAATCGGCGAGTGTAATGTCACGGTACCACACAAAGTAGGGTTGCGGCTAGCCGCCTATCAAAGACAAATTATCTTCGTGTATTCGCGTGGTTCAGTTTGAGATATCAATCTGATGTTTCGGTTCAACCGCGTGCAGCGAGCCTGGCGAACTGCTGCTTGGCCTGGTTGATCCTCCGAAGGTAGGTCTGTACATCGTGATCACCGCAGTGCTGTTTGGGAATCAGCTTGAACCCGCGCGAGGCATAGACGTGCCCCGCCGAGGACCCGCATAGGTGAATGATCGCGGCGAGATCTTGCTTCTTTTGCAATGACGCGCCCGAGCGGGTCCCAATCGCCTGCGCGACCTGACGGTCGAGGAGAGCGGCCGTCAGTTCAATGGCATGACTGGGCAGCACCCGCGTGTAGAAGCGATTGAACCAGCAAGACCGGACATCGTGCCAGGGACCGTCCTCCGCAACGACATGATCGTGAATGCAATAGCGCCTGGCCGCCTGAAACGTCCCGGAGGTGATCTGATACATGCCGACGGCACTCGAGGCTGGCTGATACCATTCGAGAGGATTCCACGACGCGCGCCAGCGCCAGTACGTTCTGGCGATCGGGTTGCCGCTCCCTTCGACTTGAGCCAGTGCGGCAAGCAATTCAGGAGAGATGACAGCCGTGGCATGTTCCCGAAAGAGCCGGCCGTAGTCCCGCCAGGTCTCAGTAAAATTTTTGTCGAACGCGCTGTCCAAGGGGAACAGGACCTCGCTCGGTTTTCTAATGGTGTGATACGTCCAATTGACGGCGAGCCAGACCATGAGCACCAGCACGATCGTGACGGGAATGCTCACGGCGGGATGAGCGGCCAAGACGGCCCGCACGAAGGCTCGCATCTCGCGCCAGCGCCAACGGAGGAAGCGCCACTGCTTCTTCAGGGTGAAGCGCCGGCGTGACCGTCGACGGCGAGGAGAACGGAGATTGGAGCGGGGAGGCATGGGAGGGAGAGTAGCAGAAAAATGGGAGGAGGTCTTTTGGGAATTTTCAATCTGAAATTGCATTGCGGATCCTGTCGCCGGTCGGCCGATCCGTCGATTCAACTTTTTTAATCGCCTCGTTCGTGCGCAGTGGAACGACTTTCGGAGGGTACAGGTACATGGTCTTTCGCGTTGGCCTGATCCTTGTGCTGGGTCTCGCGGGCTGCTTCAACACGATGGAGCAGCGTTGGGAGGCATTCGATGCGGATAGGAGAGCTGAAATCGGGGTGAAAACGAAGGACTACTATGTGAGCGAGTGGGGCAGGCCGGCCAAGCGCGAGAAATCTCAGGATGGTGGGGAGACGTGGACGTGGACATTCTCAGGGTACGGCGGGGCACAGGGCTGGCGGAAAACGTTAATGTTTACTCCCGATGGAGTGTTGAAGGATTTTAGTCGGGACTATTGGCCGAAAGAGCTAAATTGACCCGACCGCTTCGCGTCGTCCGCACCCGGGGAATGCCCGCTCAATCAGACAGCTGGACGAGCCTGGCAGGCATCTCTAGAATCGCTTTCTCGCACATCCTATAATCTCATTTAGCAAGAGGCGGTTTGGGCAACTGCTGCCAAGGAGGGGCCATGCGAATTCTTGTGGCTGTCGATGAGTCGGAAAATTCAACTCGCGCGGTGCAGTATGTGGGGTCGCTCCTGCGCGAGACGCCTAAAACCGCCGTCACGCTGTTTCACGTCCTCAAGCCCATGCCTCGCGGGCTGTTGGAGCACGGCGGATCGGAGAATCCCGCCGCCGAAGCCCGATTGAGCGAGCAATTGCGCAAGGACCAGGAAACCTGGATCCGACAGGAAGCAGAACGGGAGTGTCCATTCCTGCTCAAGGCGTTCGAGACGCTGACGCAATCCGGCTTCGATCGGAGCCGGGTGACGTTGAGGATCGGCCATGAGGACGATATTGCCAGAAACATCCTGGAAGAGGCGCGGAACGGAAAGCACGAAACCATCGTCGTCGGGCGGCATGGTTCATCCGGCATCAAACGGCTCTTCGGCGGCGGCGTGACCGACCAATTGCTGCGCGATGCAAAAGGATTCGCGATCTGGGTGGTGGAATGACATGGTCAACCGGCGGTCATCGATCAAGAGTTCGCGGCAGAGCTGGCATGGAAAGACCGCAACGCTGGCAAGTCGCGCGTCGCGCGTAATGAGCCGTGGCGCTCATGACCGATCCATTGGCCGATGCGAGGTAGGTAACGCGGTCGTGCTGAGGAACCAGTCATGAAGGCGCCATTCACTATTGGCACGGTCGGTCATTTCGGGCTCGCGGTCCGTCATCCGCGGCGCAGTGCGCAATGGTTCATGCGCGTACTCGGATTGCGGAAAGAGTTCGAGTTCGAAGATGGCGTGGCAGTGGGCAACGATAACGTGACAATCGTCTTCATGAAAGGCAAACCCTCTCCGAAGACCATCGGTCATATGTCCTTTCATTTGCCATCCATGGCCGTGCTGCGAAAGGCGCTTGCCCACCTGAAGAAACACAAGGTCAAGATCGAAGATCCTGGAGACGAGATTGGCCCCGAGGCACCCGGCTCACCGCACATGGGCTTATGGTTCTACGATGCCGATGGCTACCGCTGGGAACTGTCCGTACAAGGTGGCAGGTAGAGCTGGCCCCTCTCGCTTCGCCCACAGTGCGAACCTTGTCCCGTCCATTGTTGACGTCTTCCTGGTGAGGGCGTAGGGTCCTGCGCATGGCAACGTGTAGGGTCAGAAGTTTTGCGCTGCTCACGGCACTGATGGTTCTTCTCGCCGGGTGCACATCATCCGCGGTCACTAGACCCAAGCAGGAAGCGACCGCAGAGTCTTATAGAAACGAGACCGCCAAGGGGTTCGTGGTCCTCTCTGCGCTATGGGGCCGTACGTGGAACTGTGCGCAATTCGTGAACGGGCAGTTGTGGTCCTTCGGCTTCGACCGGCTGCCGAGCGAGATCACGGCGGACAATGCCACGGCCGATATCGTCTTGGAAGGCTCTCCATCTTATGGAGGAGGGCCGGCCACAAACTACGTGCTCATGTTGGATCCGGGCGAGTATGCTCTGGCAACGTTCGCCATCAAGGTGGCATCGACGACCGATGCGAAGATTGAAAATGTGGGCCGTGCGCGACTCTTCGAAGGAGGCAAACCGATCGGGGGAACGTTCACCGTGAAGGCCGGGGAATTGGTCTACATCGGCCACTTTGGATTGGACTGCTACAAGGAGCCGACCATTTGGCGCTACTATCCGGGAGGACGCGAAGGGTTCGAACACTACAAGCAGGTGGTCAAAGAGCAATTCCCCTTTTTGGACGTCAGGCACATGCAGTTTCGATTATTTCAGACCTCTCGCCTGGGACGAGATTATGTCCTGCCGCCTTAGGCGATTGATTGGGACCGGGAAGCAGTTTCTGGATTGAACGCTTCTTGCCGAGAAGGCTACGATCTATTTTTTTTCACAAGGAGGAATAATGGCGCAGATTACGGAGGTGGCTCCTGATCTCTTCCGCATCACGACCTTCATTGAGCCGTTCAATATGCAGTTCAGTCAGTTCCTCGTGCGGGACGAGGAACCGCTCCTCTTTCATACCGGCCCGAAGATGCTGTTTCCCGAAGTGAAGGAGGCGGTGGCTTCGCTCATCGATCCTGCTCGTCTGCGGTGGATCGCGTTCAGTCATTTCGAAGCCGATGAGTGCGGCACATTGCCGGAATGGCAGACGCTGGCGCCGCAGTCCACGGCGGTGTGCAGTCTGGTGGGCAAGCTGGTGAGCATCGACGACTGTTTGTCGCTGCGCCCTGCCAAGGGGATGAGGGACGGCGAAATGTTTGCAACGGGACACTATCGCTTCCGGTTCCTTGCGACGCCGCATGTCCCGCACTGTTGGGAAGCGGGTCTCCTGTTCGAAGAGACACAGCGGACGTTGTTGTGTTCTGATTTATTTCATCAACTAGGTAATGTGGAGCCGGTGACGCAGTCGGACATCATCGGTCGGTGCCGGGAGGTCCTCGTGGAGTACCAACAGGGACCGCTGGCGAACTATCTGCCGTACTGCACCTTGACGGATGCCACGCTCAAACGCTTGGCGGCCCTCAGCCCCAAAACACTGGCGACCATGCACGGGTCTGCATATGTCGGAGACGGGAGCCAAGCGCTCCTCGATCTGGCCACCATGTTTCACGACGTGCTGAATCCGTCCGATCGCTTGACCCATTAGGCCGCCGGCCTCGTCTGTTGTCCCCGGACTCGCGCCGCTTCACGTTGACGGGAGGAGGAAATAAATGATGACGGCCATCACCGGGGCGCCTACGTAGAACGCTTTCTTACCGAAGGCGTCCCATAAGCCATAGACGAGGATTCCCCAGATCAATGTGTAATAGATCGTGGCAATACCACGATAGCCGCCGTGGGGCGCGTCTTCAGCCCAGAGCAGCCCGGGCCAGGACAACAACAAAGTGACAATCAGGTGAATCAACGCTTTCATGAAGCCTCCTTAGATTTGATATACCGTTCATCTCCTTGCCTTCCTCTTCTGAATCGGGTTCTGGTGTTACTTGAACGTGCCTGCACCCAACCCGCGTCTATCTGCCGCCTCGCCCGGCGCTGCGGATGAGCCCTGAGGGTCAGCCTCGGCGTCGGCTCTCGTCCCTGTTCTGCCCAGCTCTCGGTCGATCTGTTTGAGTACGTCGTCGGCTGCCGGCGGACCGATGGTGAACGACTTGCTGGGGTCGGAGGACACTGAGTCGGCAGACCTGAGCATTGGTGCAGGAATCGGCCGATCAGCGGAGCGGAACTCGACTGGTCCCCCCATCCTGTCGGTCTGTGCGAAGACGGGAAGCGTGCCAATGATTAGACACAATCCACCCGCCGAGGCTTGTCGGAGCATCGACCGCATACTGGTTACGATCGCGTGATTTTCGGGAAATGGCGTCTCGTCCGACCCCTAGATTTCCGTGGCTTCCTTCCCTGAATGGGAGGGTGATGCCATGGTGACCTCAGCCAGTGCTCTCGCGATTTGACAAGGGTCGTGGGGATTTGTAGGCTGACACTAGGGAGGAGGCTAGGGTATGACGCTTCTGTTTACATTATTGCTCCTGGTTTCGGGCATTGGGCATTCAGCCTGGGCAGAACCTTCGCCACCCACCACCACTGCTGGGTCTGAAATTAAGGGCGATGTGCTTTATTGGGAAGGAGACGAGCTGGTGGTGCGAGAAATGACTGGGCACGAAGTGCGTCTACGGGTGACGCCGGACACCAAGATACAAGGCGCCTCCGGCAAGCTCAAAACCGGAGACAAGATCGCCGCAAAAGTTGCTCCCGACGGACCGGCGCTTTCGATCACGTTGCAGATCCCGGACATCGGACCGCCGGTCCGCTGATCAACGGGAGTTCTGTTGGCTTCCAGACCCTGGGGTTCACAGGGTGCTGGGTACGTACGCGCGATTCACGTCGCTTCCTCAACACCTTGCGATTTCCGATGTGGAACGAGCAGACTGCCTGACGCCGCGGGAGTGGCTTTCCCTCCAATTGACTCCATCCCTTCGGCCGCGTAGCCTACCGCTGCGGCAGACGAAATCGAGACGTCTATGGATGGGTTGCATCAACTCGAAGTCGTCATTCTCCTCCTCGGTGTCGTGCTCGCCCTCACCACGCTCGCACAAAAAATCGTCGTTCCGTATCCAATTCTGCTGGTCATCGGGGGATTGGTCTTGGGGCTGGTCCCAGGGTTGCCGGTCGTCATACTGAGGCCCGATCTCGTATTTCTGGTGTTTCTGCCGCCGATCTTGTGGGCGGCGGCGTACTTTACCTCCTGGCGGGAATTTCGCTACAACATCCGTCCGATCTCGCTGTTGGCGGTTGGACTCGTGCTGGCCACCACCGCGGCCGTGGCATTCGTGGCGCGGCTCTTGTTGCCGGGGATGGGATGGACTGAGGCCATTGCCCTGGGCGCCATTGTCTCGCCTCCGGATGCGGTGTCCGCGACGGCGATTGCCAGGCGGCTACACATTCCTCGACGCATCGTAACGATTCTTGAAGGAGAAAGCCTCGTCAACGATGCCACAGCGCTCGTTCTCTACCGCACGGCGGTCGGCGCAGCGGTAGGCGGAAGCCTTGCATTCGGGCCGACGGTCTTTGACGTGCTATTTGCCGGTGTGGCAGGGATCGCGATTGGTCTGGCCGTCGGAATAGCGATGCGATGGGCCCTCTGTGCCACACAGGATAGTTTTACTGAGATCGCCATTACGTTGCTGGCTCCGTATGTGGCCTGGGTGCTGGGGGAACAGGCGCACGCGTCGGCGGTCCTGGCGTGTGTCGCCGGTGGCTTATACGTCCGGCAATATTTCAGCGAAGCGGTCTCGCCGGTCACTCGTATCCAAGCCCGGGCAGTCTGGGATCTCCTCATTTTTGTGTTGAACGGGTTTATCTTCATCCTGATCGGCTTACAACTTGGTGCGCTTCGCCAGGCCGTTCCCCCCGAGCGGTTGGGCACGCTGTTGGCGACCGGTGCGATCATTAGCCTGACGGCCATCCTGGTCCGTCTTGGCTGGGTGCCCCTTGCAGCTCTCATCCCCCGTTGGGTCAGCCGGACGATCCGAACACGGGATCCGCTTCCGCCCTGGCCGAACATTTTTCTCATCGGCTGGACCGGCATGCGCGGCATCGTCACGCTCGCTGCGGCATTGGCGTTGCCGCTGACGACGAATGCAGGCGCGCCTCTACCCTTCCGCGCGGAAATCATTCTGATCAGTTTTTCTGTGATCTTGGCCACGCTCGTGGTGCAAGGACTCTCGCTCGCGCCTCTGATTCGCGCCCTGCGGCTCGAGGATGATACTCGAACGCTCGAAGGAGAAGAGATGCGGGCTCGTGAACATGCCGCGGCGATGGCCTTGACGCGGCTGGAAGAATTGTCGGAGCAGCCGTGGTCGCCCACCGAGCATGTGGACCGCCTGCGCGACCATTACACCAGACGCCGCCAGCGATTCGCGAACAATGGCGCCGTGGATCCCGAATGTGCGGCCGAGACGGCTGAGGCCTTCCGGCAGTTGCGACACGAGACGCTCACCGCCGAGCGGGTGGCGTTGATCGGCATGCGCAACAACGGCACGATCAGCGACGACGTGTTGCATCGGCTCGAACATGAGCTGGACGTCGAAGCCCTTCGTGTAGGCATCGGCGAGCGCCGCGTGACACGAGAGCATGGAACATAGCGCGGTTGAACGATTCTGGGTGCCGATGCCGCTGCCGCTGTCGGCGCAGACACGGACATACTGGCTGCGGACCTAGGTTTACCCATCTCGGAGGAGCACATGTTTGGACCAATCACACTGCCATTCGGGGCCAAGATGCTATTCAACACGGTCACCCTGAAACCTGGAATTACCTTCGAAGACATCGAACTGGCTGTCGGAGAACTGTGCAGTGTCGTCAAGGAGACCTACGGGGGAGACAAGGGCGGATTTCTCGCGGGGCAGGTGTTTCGATTCTCGGGGTTCGTGTCGGAAGAGGGAACGCTATCGGCTTCCAAGACCGCGGAGAATCACTACGTGATCGTGACCTATTGGCGCTCGTTTGACGATCACGAACGGTCTCATGCGAACGAACTGTTCACGCGCAAGTTTGCCACGCTCGCCGCGATGTGCGCCGACACGAAGGAACTGGGCTACGACATGCTCTGGCAGGGCCAGGCCGAACAGCAGCGCACATAACGGCGCAGGAGCGACGACCCGCCGAACTAGCCGGTGCTGCGCATACGGGTCGTTTCGACAAACTGTTCGGTCGCATCGTCCAGTACGCGACCGGCTCGCCCCTGGCTGCGATGAATGTACAGGAGGTGAGGGGCGATGCCGGCAACCGGCTCCGGCGGCATGGGCATCTGGTAGGTGACCGGCCGGGCGTGGTCGGCCATCTGTAGATCCGGATTGTATACGCTGTTGAACTTCCACAACATCTTCACAAAATTGGTCTGACCCCGAAGCAAATGTCCCGCGGCAATACGGGCCGTGGATTTCAGCGCCCTCCAGCCCAGATGTTTGGTATTTAAGACCTGCTGCGTTTTGACCAGTTCTGCATAGAATTCGCGCAGAGGCAAGGTCGTGGGCAGCACCGCATGTTGAATATCGTAGAGACGATAGTCGCGGTTCGTCACGCGCCGGGCCTCCGTGTGCCAGGTCTCCGTCCCCGGATACGGAGTATTGACGCTGATATTGACGATTTCCGGAATCTCCAAACACCATTGGCGAATGACTTCAAACCGTCGGCGATCCCACGAGGGGTCGGCAATCAAGTTGATGGCGACCGTAATTCCGAGAGACCTGGCGAACTCCAGCGCTTCAAAGTTCTTGCTGAGCGTAATACGTTTGCGATGGAGGGCGAGGCCCTCTTCGTCGATCGCTTCAATGCCGATGAACATGTAGGCGAGACCGAGCGTCTTCCAGAATTTGAACACCTCCTTGTTCCGCAGCAGCACGTCGCCCCGCGTTTCGAGATAGTACTGTTTGGTGATGCCGCGACGGGCGATCGCCTCGCCGATGGCCATCCCTTGTTTGGCCTGAATGAAGGCGACGTCATCGACGATGAAGACTCCCGGCTCACGCACGCGGCTCAGGTCATCAACGATGGCTTCGGCGCTGCGCGCACGGTAGCTGCGGCCGTAGAACGTCCAGGCGCTGCAGAAGGAGCAGTCCCATGGACAGCCCCTGGTAAATTCGATGGACGCGCAAGGGTCGAGCACTCCGATGAAGTATTTCCGCCGGTGGCGGACCAGATCCCGGGCCGGTCGATGGTCATCGAGGTGCTCGAGCATTCGAACCGATGGTCCCTCGCCCATGGGCGTCACGGCGCCTGGCACAAATCCCAAGGCCCCGCGCTCACCGTCGAGTGCCTCAAGCAGCGGTCCCACAGCCGATTCCCCTTCACCCTTCACCACGCAATCGATCGCGCCGTCCGCATGCTCGAGAATCGCCTGCGCAACGAATGAGGCGCTATGCCCTCCGACGAAGACCCGACACGCGGGCAGCAGCTGTTTGGTCAACTTGGCGAGATCGACAATCTCCGGCACATTCGCGAGATAATTGCACGAAAACCCTACGACGTCCGGCCGCTGTTCATGTAACAGGCGAAGGTAGTCACGGTGTGATTCCACTTGCAGATCGAGCAGGGTCACCCGGTGACCGAGCGTCCGCGCCGCCGAGGCAACGAGCTCAAGGCCGAGCGGTTCGAGGCGCAGATAGATTTTCGTGTACATCAGGGGGCCGGGGTGTACGAGCAAAACATTCATGTCGACCTCCATTTCACTACGTTGACTCTAAGAAGGCCCCCGATCCTGCACAACCAGGAGTCGACCTAGTCGGTTTCACCGACGGGAAGGGTCGTACCGCGTGGTGCAAGGGACGGTGTCGGCAGGAAGGACTCCGAGCCAACGGTTCTCGGAGCCAACAACCGCCGAGAACTGGCTATCCGGGAGGGAGTGTTAGATCCGCGGCGACCTTAAACCTCTCGAGAGTGTTCGCATGTCCCTCCCTAGGAGTTTTACTCAGGCACTCTTCTCATAGAAAAATGTGCATTGATACTGTCAGAAGTGACAGTGTGTAAAGAGCTTGATTGCTCGCCGAACTGCACGTCTCCAACCCGGAAGGCCTGTCAACCATGCGGAGTCTCCCGTCGCGGTCTTCCGCTATGGTATGCTGCGCGACACCATGCGTAGCGCCTCAACTGAACAGAGTGCCTTGGCGGCCGCCACGGCCAAGCGTCGGACGTTTGCCATCATCAGCCACCCGGACGCCGGGAAAACGACGCTGACGGAGAAGCTCCTCCTGTACTCGGGGTTGATCCGGACGGCCGGGATGGTGCGCGGGCGCAAAGGGGGCAAGACGGCGGCCTCCGATTGGATGGGCATGGAACAGGAGCGGGGGATTTCGATTACCGCCTCCGCGATGCAGTTTCCCTATAAAGATGCGGTGATCAATCTTCTCGACACGCCTGGTCACCAGGACTTTTCGGAGGACACCTACCGGACGCTGACGGCTGCCGATAGCGCCATTATGGTCATCGACGCGGCGAAGGGTGTTGAAGCGCAGACGCGGAAGCTCTTTGCCGTCTGTCGCCTCCGCCGCATTCCGGTGTTGACGTTCGTGAACAAGATGGACCTTCCCGGGCGTCCGCCCTTGGACTTGATGACCGAAGTGGAGCAAGCTTTAACGATTCATGCCAGCGCCGTGAACTGGCCGATCGGATCGGGCAGCGACTTTGCGGGCATCGTGACGCGCGATGACAACCGCGTGGCCCTCTTCAGTAAGACCGCACACGGAGGCGCCACAAAAGTCGACGTGCAGACGATGGCCCTGGCGGACCTGGCCGCAAGCGGGCGCGTATCCGCGGACGTCATGGGGCAGGTCCAGCACGATTTGGAACTGCTGTCCATTGCCGGCAATCCGCTGTCGCATGAACAATTTTTAGATGGAGACGTGACGCCCGTATTTTTCGGATCGGCGCTGACGAATTTCGGCGTAGAAAGCTTCCTGGACGCCTTCGTGCGACTGGCGCCTTCTCCCGGCGCACGCCCGGCTGACGGCGAGGACGGCGTTGAGTTGACGATCGATCCCGTGGAACAGCCGTTCAGCGCCTATGTCTTCAAACTGCAGGCCAACATGAACCCCAAGCATCGCGACAGCACGGCGTTCCTCCGCGTCTGCTCGGGTCGTTTCGACCGCGACATGGTGGTGAAACATCATCGACTGGGTCGCGACGTCCGTCTGTCCAGGCCGCACAGCCTCGTCGCGCAGGAACGCAGCACCGTCGAGGAGGCATTTCCCGGCGATATTATCGGCATCATCAATCCCGGCGTCTTTGCGATCGGCGATACCATTTCGACGACCGGCGGCTTTGCCTTCAAGCCGCTGCCGCAATTTCAGCCGGAAATCTTCGCCCGCATCAGGCCGACCGACGTCGGAAAGCGCAAGGCATTCGACAAAGGGATGGAACAGATGGCGCTGGAAGGCACGGTACAAATCATGCGCAGTCTCAACGACCTGGAATCCCTCGTCGCCGCCGTCGGCCGGTTGCAGTTCGATGTGTTGCAATACCGGCTGCGTCATGAATATCGCGTGGAGACCGTGCTCGATGCGTTGCCCTTCACCTGTAGTGCGTGGCTGGAGGGCGACCCCGCCACCTTCAAGGCGCCTTCCACCTCCATGATCGTCAAGGACCACCGTGGGCGAGTGGTCGTGCTGTTTCAGGACCCCCTCATGAAGAACATCGGCCGCGATCGGAATCCAGACCACATCTTGAAAGACATGGGCTAACGTATCCAATTTGATCCGGCCTCCATCTAAACTGATCCACTTAAGGCGTTGGTTCTTCAAGCCTTTCCGCTGAAACCGTTGAAAATCTGTGCCGATCAAATTGGCGCATTTCTTGCTGAGTTACCACTCGCAGGAGGAAGGCTATGGCTATTCGCATACTGGTCGCCGACGACGATCCCGATATCAGCATGAGTCTCTCGGAACGGCTGCGCTGGCTCGGCCATGAGGTGGTCACGGCGGCCGATGGCCAGGCGGCGCTCGCGGCCGTCGAAGCGCATGCGTTGGATCTGGCGTTTCTCGACGTTTCAATGCCTCGCCTCAATGGCATCGAGGCGCTGAAACTCATTAGGAAACGGTGGCCGAACCTCCCCGTCGTCGTCGTCACGGCCTACGGCACGATCCGACTGGCCGTCGAGGCGATGAAAGAAGGCGCTGTCGATTTCATCACGAAACCCTTTGAACAGGGGCAGATCGATCAGACGGTCTCGACGTTTATCGATCGGATGGGGCAGCGGGTGGAGATCACCAAGCTGATGGGGGAGATCACGCACGACGTCAAGAATCTCCTGATGCCGTTGGTGACCGGCACGGACCTCCTCGCAGACGAGATCGACGATGTCTTCCGCCACCTTCCGGCGATGGAACGGTCACGTGCCGAGCAAAGCCACTCGAACTGCGAGGAGGTGATCACGATGTTCCGCAACACCTCTCGCCGGATTCAAGACCGCATGAAAGCGATCGCCGATTATGCGGCGGTGACGCGTGTCTCGCAAAAGTTCGAACCCTGCGTCATCGGCAAGATCGCCGAGAGCGTCGTCAAGTCCTTGCGCTCGGCCGCAGAACAGCGACAGGTCACACTGCGCATGGAGGGATTGCAAGGACTGCCGGCGATCGCTGGAGACGAAGCGCGCCTGTACTCACTGCTCTATAATCTCGTCAATAATGCCATCCCCGAGGTGCCGCCTCACGGCCTCGTCACGATCGACGGGTTCCACGAGCCCGGAGACGATTGCATTCGGCTCCGCGTGTCGGATACGGGCAATGGCATGTCTGCAGAGATACGGGACCATCTGTTCACGAATCGTCTGGTGAGCAATAAGACCGGCGGCACAGGGCTGGGTACAAAAATTGTGAAGGACGTCGTCGATATGCACGGGGGGCGCATCACCGTGGACAGCGAGCCGGGACGGGGCACGACATTCGAGATCCGGCTGCCGATTGACGGCCCAGCGTTCCTGAAGCCGACGGACGTGCGCGTGCCGTCCGCATCCCGTTCCGTTTGACGCTCACTGCGGAGCGGTCGACTTCATCAAGCTGTCGGCTTGCGGCGGGAGAAACCCCTGATAGCCGCGATGACGCTCCGCAAGCTCGAGTACTGTGAACGGCTGTCCACCTACCATTTCAGGCGCGGAAAAAATTTGACGCAGTTGGCCGCCGGCGGGACCGACGACGCTCCCCGCAAACTCCACCCCGTTGCTCTTCAGCCGGGAGACCGCCCGGTCGATATCCTCGACCCGCACCGCCACATGGTGAAAGACCTGGTCGCCGAAGACGGCCACCCATCCCGGGATGATGCTGGTTTTTCCACGGGTGTCCGCATAGGCTTGATCCACGAAGAGGGCCGGATAGCCGGTCTTCCGGTACACCTTCGCGTACCAATCGTCGTACTGCAGGGTTTCATCAAAGGCATACCCCAGTGTGACAAACGGCTCGGCGCGCCGGTCGATGTCCAGCGTGCGCAACGTCACGTGGTCGACGACCGGGTAAAATCCCACACCGGCCTCCTCGAGCATCCCTCGCAGGATTTTCGCCGCCCGGTTGCGGGCCACATACTCCGTCACCATCCGTTCCAGCAATCCATCGAGCTCGCGGTTCTTATCCATAGCGTCCATCCTCTTTCGTCAAGGCGAGGAGCCGAATTTAATGCCCTGCGCCAAGGGGAGGTCGGTGCCCCAATTGACCGTGTTGGTTTGCCGCCGCATGTACGCTTTCCAGGCGTCGGACCCGGCTTCCCGGCCGCCGCCGGTCTCCTTCTCGCCGCCGAAGGCCCCGCCGATTTCCGCTCCCGAGGTTCCGATGTTGACGTTCGCGATGCCGCAGTCGCTGCCCGACACTGACACAAACCGTTCGCCGTGCCGCAAATTATTCGTGAAGATCGCCGACGACAAGCCTTGCGGAACCCCGTTCTGGATGGCCAATGCTTCGTCGAGCGTCCCGTAGGTCATGACATAGAGAATCGGCGCAAAGGTCTCCCGCTGCACCAGGGACCACTGCGGCTTGGCTCGCACGATCGTCGGCTCGACAAAGAAGCCCGGACGGTTCAACACGCGGCCTCCATGGAGGATCTCGCCGCCTTCCTTTTTGATCTCGTCGATCGCGCCGCGGTAGGCCTCGACGGCGACGTGATCGATGAGCGGGCCCAGTAGCACGTCAGCATCCAGCGGATTGCCGATGCGCACTTGCTTATACGCTTTGACCAGCCGGTCGAGCAACTCATCCGCGCAGGACTCATGAACGAGCACCCGTCGGGTCGTCGTGCACCGCTGACCGGCGGTCCCGACTGCGCCGAACACGATGGCCCGAACGGCCAGATCCATGTCCGCACTGTCATCGACGATGACGGCATTGTTACCGCTCAGCTCGAGCAGTGTGCGGCCCAGCCGCTGGCCGACCAGCGCGGCCACGTGCCGGCCGACGGGAACGGATCCGGTAAACGAGATCAAGGGCAACCGGGGATCGCGGACCATGGTCTCGGCCAGCGAGGGCTGATCGGTGATGAACAGCGAAAACATGCCCGAGTACCCCTGCTGCTCCATGACCTGGTTGCAGATCTGCTGTACCGCAATGGCGCACAGCGGCGCTTTCGGCGAGGGTTTCCAAATGACCGGGTCACCGGCGGCGGCGGCAAGGAACGCATTCCAGGCCCAGACCGCCACCGGAAAGTTGAAGGCAGTGATGACACCAACCGGTCCGAGCGGATGCCACTGTTCACTCATCCGGTGGGCGGGCCGTTCCGACGCCATTGTGGCGCCGTAGAGCATGCGCGATTGGCCGACGGCGAAGTCGGCCATGTCGATCATTTCCTGCACTTCGCCGTCGCCCTCGGCCTTGATCTTTCCGACCTCCAGCGACACGAGTGTGCCGAGCTGGTCCTTCTTCTCCCGCAAGGCCTGGCCGATCAGACGGACGAGTTCGCCTCGCTTCGGAGCAGGGACCGTCCGCCACGTGGTGAACGATTCGCGGATTTGCGCCACAATGTGTTCATAGTCTTGGGCTGCGCAGCACCGAACTGCCGCAATGGCTTCGCCCGTCGCCGGATTGATGGATTGGAGCAACGGGCCGGCCGAATGATCAGACCACCAGTGTTTGCCCGTGCTGCCTCCCGAGTTCACGGCCTGGATCCCGAGCGCTTTGAGTGCAGCATGGACGGTACTCATCGATAATAGACTCCAAAGTCGTTGGCCAGAAAATCCTTCAATAGGATCGATTCCTGAGTGACGAAACCACCGGGGGCGCGGGGGTGTCGCAGCACGAGATCCATCACGCAGCAGACGCTCGAGGCGGTGGTCACTTGGATGGCAGACCAGAGCTTGCCTTTGATGCATTGGGGATAGACTTTCTTGACGTAGCTTTCTTCGAAAAATTCGCCTTGTTTCGTCCCGGTCACCGACGCATAGATCAGCACGACATCTTGCAGCGTTTGCGGAATCGCGTGTTCAAGCACCCGCTTGAGCGTCTTCCGGTCTTCGTTGAGTCGGAGATCCTTCATCAGCAGTTGGATTTTTTCACAGTGACCAGGATAGCGCAGGGTTTTGTAGTTCATCGTTTTCACGCGTCCGACTGAGCTGTCCGCCAGCGTGCCTAATCCGCCCGACGTATTGAAGGCCTCGTACAACAGTCCGTCCAACTCGATCGTCTCATAGCCTTCCAGGGGCTGCAGGGGAATCTTGCGGCCTTCTTCGATGCCGTAGCAGAGATTGCCGTATTCATTGATCAGGCCGTCGGTGGACCAGGTCAGCGAATATTTGAGGGCATTGCTGGGGTGCAGGGGGAGGGCGCCCACGCGCATCTTGACGTGGTCCAAGGTTTCGAAGTGCGTCATGAGGTCGTGTGTAACGACGCTGATGAACCCAGGGGCCAGGCCACACTGCGGCATGAAGGCATGTGTCGCGCCCTCGGCCATCGTCCGGATCTGATCGGTGACCTCGACATCCTCCGTCAGATCGAAATAGTGGCAGCCGTGCTTCAAGGCTAGCTTGGCAACGGTCGGATTGCAAAAGTAGGGCAGGCTCGAGATGATCGCGTCGACCGGATGCGCGCTCAGATAGGTGTCGACGGCTTCCTGTTCTCGCACGTCGAGTACGGCCGGTGTGACGCGGGAAAGACCAAGGTCTTCCACTAAATGCTTCGGGGCGTCAAGCGTTACATCCCCGAGATGGATGTCGTAGCTGCCTTGTTGCGAGAGCAGGCAGGCGACCAGTGAGCCGATCTTTCCTGCGCCGAGCACGAGCACCCGAGGCATCGCACACACCTCCGCGTCTCCTCAGTATACTCTTCTCCCGGTATTTGGACAGGTCTCCGGCAAAATGTGGCGGCCTGAAATCTTAACCGCTTGGAGAGGGGTCGGGACAATCAATCATGTACTGCGGCCGCGTGCCGGCGGGCGCCTGAAGTTCCGTGTGACGGAAGGCAGGCAGATCCGCTTTCAGGCGCCGCAACAGACGGCTCATCGTCTTTGCTTCCGGCACTTCGCAAAGCCAGACATGCACGCCGGATTCCAACTCGTCAAAATGCCTCTGGACGCGAAAGCCGGGCTGCTCCATGAAATAGGCCGAGAGAAAACCGTTGACGGCTTGGACCACCCATGGATGCTGCTTGGCATACCGGTAACTCATGCGCAGTTCGACGATCTGAGGGGTCGAATCCATCGCCGCACTGTACCAATTCTCACGTTGAGACTGCGACAGGGAACTGTGTATGGTGAGGAGCAGTAACACGAGGAGGGACGGCTGAGCATGACGATGACGACCTATAACGGGGTCGCGATTCCTGGTTTCATGTATGGAACCGCCTGGAAGAAGGAAGCGACCACGCGGCTCGTGTACGAAGCCGTCAAGGCCGGCTTCACGGCGATCGATACGGCAAATCAGCTGATTCACTATGACGAGACGCGGGTGGGGGAGGCGCTGCTGCGCTTGCGCGAGGAAGGCGTGGCACGCGACGGCTTGTTCCTCCAAACGAAATTCACACCGGTCAACGGACAGGACCACCGCACGCCGTATGATGTCACCGCCAGCATCACCACGCAGGTCCGGCAATCCTTTGAAAGCTCACTGGCCCATCTTCACACCGACTATCTTGATTCCTACGTGCTGCACGGTCCGTATCATCGCGGCGGTTTGGGACCGGAGGATTGGGAAGTATGGGCGGCCATTGAATCGCTGTACGCCAGCGGCAGGACGAAACTGATCGGGGTCAGCAACGTCTCGGCAGGACAACTCGCGCTGCTGTGTGATCGGGCGGCGCATCGTCCCATGGTCGTCCTTTATGCCATC